>SXGR01387485.1_pt1 | contig 29058 bp, 29 predicted proteins | sample 3174711 | NCBI WGS metagenome assembly SXGR01 (sample SAMN11356860, study PRJNA531348) | freshwater metagenome | isolation source: freshwater sample F1-60 | place: China: Fuxian Lake, Yuxi | collected 2017-12-25
GCGGCGGTTTGCTAAACCGTTATACGGGCCTTAAACCCGTATCGAGGGTTCGAATCCCTCCCTGTCCGCCATCTTCATCGATCACGCGCGCACAAGGCTCAAGGTTCTGTCCGGGAGCGAAGCCGTCGCGTCATTACATCGGGCGTGTTTTGTCAAAGCTTTGGTAGACTATCGAGTCCGGTTCTCTCGCACCGCCGATCACCATTCCGACCGCGCCAACGGCCGCGCTGGCGCCGTGCTCGACGGTTCCGAGGGCGTTCAGCATCGCGCAGTTGTAATCGCGTACCACGCAGTACTCATAAGGCCGCTTTAGGGATCCGGTATGCACGGCATAAGCCGTGGGCACGTGCAACTCTGGCCGCCCCAGGGCGATAGAGATGCCAACCCCTGACTGAACGTCATTCAAGGCGGCAAGATTGAGCGGGCGGGACAACTCGAGCACGTCGCCGGCGATCGAGCCGACGCCAAATCCACCGCCGATCCAGACCGCCACAATCGCCGGCACGACGAAGCCGCAGCGCATGGCTCGCCCCTCGATCACCGAGGTTCAAGATTAGCGGTCTAGCGCGATCCGCGGTGTGTCAAATGCCGTCGCGCAGGGGGGGTGGTCGGGCGGCCCGCTGTCCCGCGTTATTGGACGCCGGTACCGATACCCTGCAGAGCGCCGGCGAGGTCAAGCGTACCGCCGAGCGCGCTGCCGACCGAGGCGGTTGCGGCGCTGGCGCCCTGCTCGATCGCCCCTACGGAGGCCGGCACCGCGCTGTAGATGTAGGGCAGTGCGTACAGCATGGCTTCCGCGTCCTTGTTGCCGCCATCGGCGGCGACCGCGTCGGACGCCGTGGTAATGCCGGCCGCGACTCTCGCGTTGGCGTCCGCCATGCGCGCGTCGGTTTCGCCGAACATCTCTTCCGAGGTCGGGGTCTGCACCGCGGCGCTCGATACGCCGACGCCGCTTTGCAGGTCGTTGTAGGGACGAAAGGTCGAGCGGCGCCGTCTGGTCGAGCGCCTCCGCGGCCTTGGCCGCCCTGCCGATACCGCTTGCCGAGAGAACCGCCGCTGCCGCCACCACCGTCATCTTGAGGCTCATGGTCGACCTCCCTGGTCGTCGCGACCCCTGCGTCGCGGCCCAACAAGGCATGCCAAGGTCCCATGGGTTGGCGGTCAACCGGGACGAATGGCGTCGAGCCCTTGCGGTGCGCTCGCCCCCCCCTTGTTCGTTTTCTGAACATGGCGCTTGACTAGCAACGTTCATTCCATGAACATCGAACGCACCCGCGCCGCCAAGGCGATGTCGGCGTTAGAGAATCTGGTGACCCGCCGGGGCCCACGGGCACCCGAACGGCGGTAGCTTGTCGGTTCGACGCAATAAAAGACCTTGCGAAGCGCAAAGACCAGCTCCGGCCATTTACCATGGCGGGTAAGCCCGTTGACGCCGACTACGGTACCTAAATTCGATCACTAGAGGCAAAGAGCGATGGTCGCGACGACGCCGTGAATCTGGTCGTTCTCACCACCGACACGCTGCATCACCGATATTTCGTCCGGGCCGTCGAGGCGGCCGTGCCGATCGCGCGCGTTTTCCTCGAAACCGAGCCGCGCGCGCGGCCCGGGTTCGAGACCGCCCATCCCTTCGAAGCGACGCGGGATCGCCACGAGGCGGAGACCTGGTTCGGCGGCGCGGCACCCGCCCTCGACCGGTTGGCGCCGTGTGAAGCGTTTCCTACACTGAACGCGCCAGAGGCGGTGCGTGCGATGGCCGCGACGAAGCCCGACGCCCTCGTGGTTTTCGGCACCGGGCGGCTCGGCGAGGCGGTGATTGGGCTCAGCCCCGACGCCGCGGTCAATCTTCACGGCGGCGATCCGGAGGACTATCGCGGCCTCGACACGCATCTCTGGGCGATCTACCACGGCGACTTCCCCTCGCTCGTCACCACGCTACACCGCCTAGCGCCCACGCTCGATTCGGGCGAAATCATTCAGTCACTGCCCCTACCGCTCGAGCGCGGCATGGCGCTGCATGAGCTCCGCCGGGTCAATACCGAGATTTGTCTGCGCCTGACTCTCGCTGCGCTCGATGACTTCAAACGGCGGGGCCGTTTCGTCGGGCGCCAGCAACGGCGCATTGGACGCTACTACTCATTCATGCCCGCCGTGCTGAAGCCCCTCTGCGTCGAGCGTTTCGCGCGTCATACGGAGCGCCTGTGATCGTGGAGCCCGCAGCTGATTCCTATGTGTGGCGCCTCTCCCCCGACGCACTCACGATCTTTCTGTTTCATGGCGTCGTCGAACGGCACGATTATCCGATACGCAACTATACGCGCAAGCACATTGCGCGCGCGCGCTTCGCCACGATTCTTGATGCGTTGATGGCCACGGGTACCGCGGTCTCGCTCGATGACGTGATCGAGATCGCGTCGGGACGGGGCGCACTGCCCGCGAATGCCTTCGCGATCACGTTCGACGATGGCTTCCGCAACAACCTCACCGTCGCGGCACCGCTGCTGGTCGACCGGAAGATCCCAGCCACATTCTACGTCACCACCGGCTTCATCGAGCACAATTGGATGTCGTGGATCGATCGTATCGAATACGCGGTCGAGCGCGCGGGCGAAGGCCGCGTCACGCTGCCGACCGGCGAGCGGCGCTTCCATGATGCCGGGTCGGCTCAGGCACTGCTCGATGAGATTCGCACTGTCGTGAAAGCTGATCCGCGTCTCGAAACTGACGGTTTCGCGAGCGAAGTGCAGGCGACGCTCGAGATCGAGGAGACCCGTGCGACCGACGATCCGCTCGACCGAAAACTCGACTGGGCAGAGGTCAAGGCGCTCGCCGCCGAGCCGCTCTTCCGTGTCGGCGGTCATTCCCACAGCCACGCCAATCTCGCCTTTCTCGATGGCTCTGGCCTGGTACGGGAAATCGAAACCAGCCGAGCTTTGCTCGCCGAGCGGGCCGGGCTCTCCTGCAGGCACTATTCCTATCCCGAAGGCACGCCAAACGCCTATTCCGAAGGCGTGATCGCGGCGCTCAAGCGTATCGGCGTGGCGTGCTGCCCGACTGCGGAGGATGGCGTCAATGCACCGCCCCTCGATTTGTTCAGACTCAAGCGGGTGATGGTGGTGTGATGAAGCTGTTCGGCAAGGATCTGACTCGCGAAGTTGCGATTGTCGCGGAGATCGGCGTCAATCACGAGGGTGACGCCGACGCGGCGCTAGAACTCGTCAGCCTCGCCGCGGAGGCGGGCGCCGACGCGGTCAAGTTCCAGAGTTACACGCCGGCGCGCTACACGGCAGCGACCGATGCCGAAAGGCTCGCCCGCGTCGGCCGGTTCGCGCTCAGCGAAAAAACGCACAAAGATCTCGCTGATGAAGCCAAGGCGCGTGGCATTCATTTTTTTTCCACGCCGCTTAGCGAAGATTGGGTGGAAAACCTCGCGCCGCTCGCTTCCGCGATAAAGATCGCGAGCGGTGACCTTACCTTCGAGCCGGTGGTCCGAGCCGCTGCGCGCACCGGCAAGCCGGTGATCCTTTCGACGGGCCTCGGCACCGATGACGAGATCGACCGCGCGGTCGGCTGGCTCAGAGAGGAGATCGGCGCCGAACATTTGGGCGAACGCGTCGTGCTGCTCCACTGCGTCGTCGCCTATCCGACGCCGCTCGAAGAGGCCAACCTCTTGGCGATTCCCTTCCTCGCGGAGCGCTATCGCGTGCCGGTCGGCTATTCCAATCACGTCCTGGGGCTCGACGCCTGCTTCGGTGCCGTGGCACTCGGTGCCTGCCTGCTCGAGGTGCACTTCACCGACCAGCGCGAAGGCCGCACGTTCCGCGATCATCAATTGTCGCTTCTGCCGGGCGAGCTCGCCGAACTGGTGCGCCGGACGCCGGGCTTGCGCGCGGCGCGCGGCGGTTTCGGCAAGCCGCGTCAGAAAAGCGAGCTCGCGGCCCTGCAGGCCGTACGCAAAGGCGTCGTCGCGGCGCGTGACCTTGCCGCCGGCACGGTGCTCGCCCGCGACGATCTGATGTATGCGCGGCCCGCGACCGAATTCGCGGCGAGCGAGCTCGGCACGCTGATCGGCCGGCGGCTCACGGGTGATCTGAAGCGCGGCATGCTGGTGCCGCGTAACGGCATCACCTGATCATGTGCGGGATTGCCGGCGTGATCGCCGCCCAGCCGCCCGATGCGGGGCGGGTGCGCGCCGCGCTCGACACGATGAGACGGCGCGGCCCCGATGCCGAGGGCGTCTATCAGGGCCGGCTCGGCAATCACGCCGTCACGCTGCTGCACACGCGGCTCTCGATCATCGATCTCGACCCGCGCGCCAACCAGCCCTTCGTACGGGATGGTCTTGCGCTGAGTTATAATGGCGAACTCTACAACTATGTCGAGTTGCGCGCGGCGCTCGAGGCACGCGGCCATCGTTTCTCTACTCGATCGGATACCGAAGTGTTGATCGAGGCCTATCGCGCCTGGGGCGAGGGATGTCTCGATCGGTTCGAGGGCATGTGGGCCTTCGCGTTGCTCGACGAGGCCAAGGGAACGCTTCTTTTGAGTCGCGATCGCTTCGGCGAGAAACCGCTCTACACGATGCAAAAGGACGGCGCGCTTTATTTTGCCTCGGAGGTCAAGGCGCTCGCGGCCTTGGCGGGTGAATGGCCGGCGGTCGATCGGGCGCAAATCCGCCGTTATCTCGTCAATGGCTATAAGGCGCTCTATAAGCAACCGGCGAGCTGGTTCGAAGGCGTGCGGGAAATACCGGCGGCGCACTATGTCGCGCTCGGCGAGCCGCGCATGAACGAGCCAAAGCGCTATTGGGATTTGCGCTATGCCCCGGAGCCGATGTCGCTCGACGAGGCGCGAGAGGGGACGCGCGAACGCCTGTTCGAGGCGGTGAAGCTGCGCTTGCGCGCCGACGTGCCGATCGCGTTTTGTCTTTCGGGCGGCATCGATTCAAGCGCGCTCGCCGGCATCGCAGCCAAGCATTTCGGGCAGCAACTTCACGCCTTCTCGGTGGTCGATTCCGACCCGCGTTATGACGAACGCGATAATATGACCGCGACGGTCGATTATCTCGGCTGCGCGCATCACGTCGCCTACACGTCGACCGCCGGCTTCTTCGAACGGCTGACTCGTCAAATCGGCTATCACAACGCGCCGGTCGCCACCATCACCTATTACATGCACGCCTTTCTCTCCGAAGCCATTCACGAGGCCGGCTTCAGGGTGGCGATCTCGGGCACGGCGGCCGATGAGATGTTCACCGGCTATTACGATCATTACGGCTTCTGGCTCGCCGAGATGAGCGCAAGGCAGGATTTTCCCGCGCTGCTTGACGATTGGCGCGGGAGCTATGGTCGCCATGTGCGCAATCCGGTGTTGCAGGATCCGCTTGTTTTTCAAAAACGTCCGGACGAGCGCGGCCATATCTATCTTAACGCCGATCTGTTTGACGGATTTCTGAGCGCGCCGCTCGGCGAGCGCTTCGAGGAAGCACCCTATAGCGAGAACCTCCTGCGCAAGCGCATGTTGAACGAGCTGTTCCACGAATGCGTGCCGGTTATCCTCCAGGAGGATGATCTGAATTCGATGATGGTCTCGATCGAGAATCGCTCGCCCTATCTCGATCGCGGATTGACCGAGTTTTTGTTTCGTGTGCCGGCCGAGCATCTGATCAAGGACGGCTATGCCAAGTTCCTGCTGCGCTCGGCGGTCGAGGGTCTGGTTCCCGAATCGGTACGACTCGACAAACGCAAGCGCGGTTTCAATGCGTCGATCGACTCCTTGATCGACCGGAAGGATCCCGAAACCCGCGCCCATCTGCTCGATGACAGCTCGATTTTCGACTTGGTGCGGCGCGATGCGGTCGAGCAATTCCTCGACGCGGATATGACCGACAACTCGTTCTCGAAATTCCTGTTCAGCTTCGTCTCGGCTAAGACCTTCATGGATCAGCACGCCGCATGATGCGCTATTGCGCGCGCTGCATCCTGCCCGATACGCGACCCGGCATCACGCTCGATGCGGCGGGCGTGTGCTCGGCGTGTCGGGGGCATGACGATAAGGAGTCTCGTATCGACTGGGCGGCGCGGCGAGCCGCGTTCGACCGCATCGTCGCGGAGACTAAGGCGCGGGGGGCTGCCTATGACTGTGTCGTGCCGGTTTCCGGCGGCAAGGACAGCTGGTATCAGGTGATCATGGCGCAGCGCCATGGCCTGAAGCCGCTCGGCGTGACCTGGAAGCCGCCTGGGCGCACGCCGCTCGGTCAGCGCAATCTCGACGCCATGATCGCGAGGCTCGGCATCGATCATATCGACTTCTCGGTCTCGCCCGAGGTCGAGCGGCGCTTCACCAAGGCGGCATTCGAGCGCAAGGGCGCCTCGGCGATCCCCATGCACATGGCGCTGTTCGCGATTCCGATTCGGCTCGCGACACAGCTGGGCGTGGCGCTCATCGTGTGGGGCGAGAATCCGCAGCTTGAGTTCGGCGGCGCGGAAGCGGACCGGCTCGCGACCGACCTCGATCTCGACTGGGTGCGCCGCAATGGCGTGACCAATGGCACCGCGGTCGAGGACTGGGTTGGCGCCTACGGGCTGCGTGCCGATGATCTCGCGGCCTATCGCCTGCCACCGGCCACGTCCTTCGAGTCCGGCGTACGTTCGATCTTTCTCGGCTCCTATTTCAAGTGGAGCAGCTTCGAAAACGCGCGCATCGCGGCCGAGCATGGATTCACGGTGGGCGAGGCGCCAGCGACGGGGGCATGGAACTTCGCCGACCTCGACGACCGCTTCATTTCGATTCACCACTTCCTCAAGTGGCATAAATTCGGCATGACTCGCGCGTTCGACAATCTCTCGGTGCAGATCCGCTTCGGTCAACTCAGCCGCAGCGAAGCGATCGCGACGGTCAGATCGCTCGGCGTGCAGGAGCCGGACAATGACATCGAAGCGTTCTGTGATTTCGTGCGCGAGCCGCGTGAGTGGTTCACCGCCACCGCCGAGCGGTTTCGCAACCCCTCGATCTGGCACCGCCGCGGCAATCGCTGGGTGATCGACGGCTTTCTCATCGAGGATTGGGATTGGTCGCGATGAGCGAACCCTGCTCGATGTGCGGCGGCGCGGCGCAGATGATGATCCACCGCTTTGACGCGCGGCCCGAGGGGGAGAACGATTTCGGTTTCGCGCCCTATCGACGTGAGTTGTGGCGCTGCGCGGCATGCGGCCATGTCATCAATCGACACAGTTTTCCGCTCGATCGTCTCTATGCCGCGAATTATGTCGACGCGGTCTATGGCGACAAATTGGGGCAGACCTTCGCGCGGATTATGGCGCTGCCGCCCGACCGCTCGGACAATCGCCAAAGGGTGCAGCGGATCGAGGCCTATGTCGCGACACGGGAGGCGGCGCTGCCGCGCCGGGCGCTCGATGTCGGGGCGGGCCTCGGCGTGTTTCCCGCGGCTCTTGCCGAGGCGGGGTGGGAATGTCTCGCGATTGACCCGGATCCGCGCGCGACTGCGCATATCGAGGCGCACACCCGCGCGGCCGCGCGGTGCGGCGACTTCTCCACCTTAAATGGCGAGCGACGTTTTGCCCTCGTCAGCTTCAACAAGGTGCTTGAGCATGTTCGCCCCATGGTCGCGATGCTGGCCCGCTCCAAAGAATGGCTGCTGCCCAAGGGTCTCGTTTATGTCGAACTGCCGGATGGCGAGGCCGCGCTTGACGCGGGGCCTGAACGCGAGGAGTTTTTCGTCGAACATTATTGCGCGTTCAGCCTCGCCTCATTCGCCTTGCTTGCGCTGAAGGCCGGTTTTCGCGCCGAACGCATCGAGCGCATCCGCGAGCCGAGCGGGAAGTACACGCTTTACGGATATTTGTCGGTTGCATGAGCGAATTGGCGCCCGTTGATGTAGCAAGCGCGACACTCGTGCCGCAGCCCTTCGAGGCGGAATTTTTCGGGGGGCCATGCTTTCGGCTTGTTCTGTCGCCGGTCGCAAATCCCAGGGCACTCGAGCGTCAATTAACAAATCTATTGGCGGAGGCCCAAGCCCATGACGCGAAGCTTGTTACCGCGCGCGTGCCGCGCTCTGATTCGGGCGCGACCGACGTGCTTCAGCGCGCGGGGTTTCGGCAAATCGAAACGCTGATCACCTTCGAACGCGCGCTCGACGACACCGTGCCTTTGGAGGAAAACCGCTCCGTCCGCCTTGCGGAGCCGGCGGATTTTGCCGCTTGTATCGGGATCGGGCGATCCGCATTCCACACGGATCGGTTCCATGCCGATGATCGCATCCCCAAGCAGGCCGCCGATGCCCTCAAGGCACGCTGGGTCGCCAACAGCCTCGCTGGGCGGGCCGATGCGTCATTCGTCGCGTTGGCCGGGGGGCGGCCGGTTGGATTCAATCTTTGCCTCAAGCGTAATTCCGTTGCCGTGATCGACCTGATCGCCGTGGCGCGCGCACAACGAGGGCAGGGCTTCGGCGCGGCCTTGGTGGCGGAAAGCCTCGCGCATTACGGTAAGAGTGCGCGCGCCATGCAGGTCGGCACGCAAGCGAGCAATGCGGCTTCCATCGCGCTTTATCGGCGCCTTGGGTTCGTGCCTATCGCCGAAGCCGCGACCTTTCATTGGATGCCATGACCGGCGTCCTCAAAGCCGGGGTGATCGGGCTCGGCGTCGGCGAGCGGCATGCGGCGGCCTATCAGGCCGAGCCCGGCGTCGAGCTGGTTGCCCTTTGCGACCTCGATGCCACGCGGCTGAAGGAGGTCGGTGATCGACTAGGCGTTGCCGAGCGCCACACCGATTGGCGACGCATCGCCGAGCACCCCGAGCTTGATATTATTTCGATCTGTTCGTACGACGATTGTCATGCCGAGCAGGCGATCTCCGCCTTTCGCCATGGCAAGCATGTGATGGTCGAGAAGCCGGCAGCGCTCCATCGCGCCGAGGCCGAAGCCATGTTGCGGGCCTTGAGCGATAGCAAGCGCCTGATCACCTCGAACCTGATCCTACGCAAGAGCCCGCGTTTCATCGCCGTGCGTGAGATGATTCGCGCGGGAGATTTTGGTGAAATCTTCTATCTCGAAGGTGATTACATCCACGAGATCCTCTGGAAGATCGTCACCGGGTGGCGCGGCCGGATGCCGTTCTATTGCGTCACCTATGGTGGCGGCATTCACTTGATCGATTTGATGCGTTGGTTGATGGGGCAGGAGATCGTCGAAGTCTCCGGCATGGGCAACAAGCTGGCCTCGCGCGGCACCGAGTTTCCCTATCCCGACACTATCGTGAATCTATTGCGTTTCGAAGGCGGCGCCTTGGCCAAGAGTCTCACCACCTTCGCGCCGCAGCGGCCGCAGATTCATGCGCTCTCGATCTATGGCTCGCGCGCGACCTTCGTCAATGACATGCCGGATGCCAAATTGTTCAGCGGGAGCAAGCCAAGCGACGAGACGCCGATGCGGGAACCCTATCCGGCGATCGAGAAGGGGGCGTTGCTGCCGGATTTCATCGCGGCAATTCGAGAGGGACGCGAACCCGATGTCGGCGCGCGCGATATCTTCCGCATCATGGACGTGTGCTTCGCGGCTTGGGAATCAGTCCAAGCGCAGCGAACGGTCAAGGTGAGCTATCTGATCTGATGAGCGAACCGAGAATCATTTCGTTCGGCCGGCCGATGATCGGGCCGGAGGAGCAGGCGGCGGTCGCCAAGGTGCTGGCCGGTCCACAGCTCGTGCACGGGCCGGTCGCGCATGGGTTCGAACAGCGTTTCGCGGCGCGCGCCGGTGTTGCGCATGCGGTCTCGGTCTCATCGTGCACGGCGGGACTTCATCTCGCTTTGCACGTTCACGGCATCGGGCCGGGCGATGAGGTGATCGTGCCGGCCATGACCCATGTCGCGACCGCTCATGCGGTCGAATACTGCCGGGCGACGCCCGTATTCGTCGATGTCGATCCGGCGAGCGGCAATGTCGATATCGGCGCGGTCGAGGCCGCAATAGGGCCGCGCACCAAGGCGATCATGGTGGTTCATTTCCTTGGACTGCCACCCGATATGACGCGGCTTCGCACGACAGCGCGAAAGAGCGGCCTCCTCGTGGTCGAAGATGCCGCGCTTGCGCTCGATGCCAGTTATGATGGGGTCAAGGCCGGCGGGCTCGGCGATGTTGCAAGCTTCTCGTTCTACCCGACCAAGCACATGACGACCTCAGAAGGCGGCATGGTGACGACGAACGACGCCGAGATCGCGCGTCGCGTTTCCGCCATGAAGGCGTTCGGCTACGACAAGACGCTCGGCGAGCGCGTTCGGCCGGGCATCTACGACGTAAACACGCTCGGCTACAATTACCGCATGAGCGAAGCTCATGCCGCGATCGGGCTCGCCCAACTCGACAAGCTCGACGGCTTCCAGACGGCACGTGCGGCCAATTTCAAGGCGCTGCGCGACGGCCTCGCCGATTGCGCCGAGCTTACCGTGTTTGCATCCGAGCAGGGCAGGGGGCGCTCATCGCATTATTGCCTGAACGCCATCCTGCCGCGCGATGGCACGATCACGCGCGACGACGTGGTGACGCCGCTCAAGGCGGCCGGCATCGGCACCAGCGTGCATTATCCGAGCGCTGTGCCGCTGTTCGCCTACTACCGCGAGAAGTACAGCTACCGCGCCGGGCAATTCCCTGTCGCCGAATGGCTCGCCGCCGGAACCATATCGCTGCCGGTCGGGCCGCATCTCGAGCCGGGCGATCCGGCGCGCATCGCCGCGACGCTCAAAGCCGCGGTCGCGGCCGCGTTGGCGGCCCGCTAGGCACAGCATCAGAAGGAAGAGGCCAGACGCCGTGATCGATCCTTCCTATCAAGCCGCGATTGACCGCCTGAAGACCCATCGCATTCTGCTCGTCGGCGGCGCCGGCTTCATCGGGCACAATCTCGCGCTCGAGCTTGGCCGCCATGGGCTCACGGTGATGGTCGCCGACAATCTGATGATGAACAACCTGGTGCAGAACGTCTCGGCGGCGCAGATGGCGCCGGTGCAGCGCCAGCTCTATCAGAACTTCCTGCTCGATCGCTTCATCCTGATGCGCGAAGGCGGCATCGCGCTGCGAAACGTCGATGCGCGCAACTCCATTGAAGTCGCCCGCGTGTTCGATGAGTTCCAGCCGACCAAGATCGTTCATCTGGCCGCGATCGCGAGCGCTGTAGAAGCGCGCAAAGATCCCGGCCTCGCCTTCGATCTTCAGCTCATCACGTTCAGGAACGTGCTGGAGCAGGCGCGGCTGAGCCATGGCCGGATCAATCAGGTCATGTTCATGAGTTCCAGCACGGTCTATGGCGATTTCGAAAGCGGCGAGGTCGATGAGACGACGCGGCCGAAGCCCGAAGGCATCTACGCCAACGGCAAGTATATGGGCGAGCGCCTCGCGCGCACCTATGCAACGCAGCACAACGTGCCATCGGTGATCGTCAGGCCGTCCGCGCTTTATGGCGAACGCTGCGTCAGCCGACGGGTCAGTCAGGTGTTCGTCGAGAACGCGCTGTCGGGCAAACCGCTGCTGCTTGAAGGCGGCGGCGACGGCCGGCTCGACTTCACCTACATCAAGGACCTCGTCGATGGCATGGTGCGTGGCCTCGCGATCGACTGCTCGGCCGACTACACCAACACCTTCAATCTGACCTTCGGCAATGCCCGCACGGTGGCCGACTTAGCCGCGGTCGTGAAGAGCGTCGTCCCCGAAGCGAAGCTCGAGGAACGGCCGCGCGCGGTTGACAAGCCGATCCGCGGTACGCTCTCGACGCAGCGGGCCGCGCAGGAGCTCGGCTTCCGCGCCAGCTGGCCGCTTGAGACCGGCTACCGGCAATACTGCGAATGGTATGTCGCGCAATGGCGCCGCGCCGAAGCGCAATGCCGCTCGGCCTAGTCGTCTTCGTCCGGCTCGATTCGCGTCGGCTGCCGGGCAAGGCACTGCGTGACGTCGCCGGTCGGCCACTTTTGGGGCGCGTGCTCGATCGCGTGCGCGCCGTGGAGCCGGCGCTGCCAGTCGTGGTGGCGACCTCGAACCGCGCGCTCGACGATCCGCTTGCGACCTTTGCGGCCGCCGAGAACGTCAGGACATTTCGGGGCAGCGCGGACGACGTGCTCGGCCGTGCCCTCGGCTGCGCCGAAGCGTTCGGATTCTCGGCGGTCATCCGAATCTCGGGCGACAGCCCGTTCATCGACCCGGCGCTGATTCGCCAGTGTGTCGTGCGCTTCGAAACAGCGCGACCCGGCCTCGATCTGGTCACGAACATCATGCCGAAGACATTCCCGCCCGGCCAAAGCGTCGAAGTCATGTCTATTGATGCGCTCCGCCGCATCGCCCAAAGCGCCACGGCGACGGACGAGCGCGAGCATGTGACACCCTACTTCTATCGGAACGCCTGCCAATTTCAGATCGAGAACATCGCCGCGCCCGACGATCGCTATCGGGGCGTGGTGCTCTCCGTGGATCATCCGCGCGATCTGGAGCAGGCCGCGTGGATCGCCGATGCGCTCGGCGCGCGTGCCGTTGACGCACCGCTTGACGACATTGTCGCGCTGGCACGCCGCTTCGATGCCCAATCCATGAGGGACGTCACGCATGAACGTGCGTGAGCGAAAACCACCCCGTCGTTTCAATGTCGGTCCGAAGGACTCTCAGGCCACGCTCGCCCATTGTGCCGACGTCACGCTCGAGTCTGATGAAATGGTCAGCTTCGTCACCGCGAGCGGCACCGAGTTCGACGTGGTACGCAAGGCCTGGGGCTACTACGCCACGCCTTCGCTCAATGCGCGACTGCCCGAGAAGGGTCTGAGGCCGGCCTTGGTCGGCAGCACGACGCGGCGTTACGTCTTGCTCGCCGAGCCCGCGAGACTCGACGAGTTCCACGCCTATCTGAAGAGCCAGCACATGACGGTGATCGCTTGGCTCGACGTCGATGAAGTCGCGCCGGTGAAATCGGCCGGTGAGCATTTCTGACATGAGCCGGCATGGAGCCCATCGATGAAGGCCAAGCTGAAAGGCGAGCCTCGCCGCTTCACGCCGCTCGCGGGTCTCGAGATCAGCGACTGTGGCGCGATCGAACTCGGCATCGACGAGCAGGTTACTGTCGCGACCGAGACGGGCATCGGAAACGACATCATCCGCAAGGAGTGGGGCTTCTATCTCTCGAACTCGTTGAACGCCAATCTCCTCGCCAAAGGGTTCAAGACCGCGCTCGTCGTGAGCTACGCGAGCACCCCGCCGCGCACCTATCTCAACCTCGTCGAGCGCGACAAGATGGCGGCGTACGAAGCCTATTTAAACGCGTTCAATGCGCGCGTCCTGTGTTGGCTGGACGAATGGCTTCCGCCCCTGGGCTGAGGACGTAGCTCGTTATGGCACGTATCGCCGGAATCGCAAGCGGCGCACCGCCTGGCGCCGTCGCGACCATGATGTCGCGCATGACCGACGGCGTTGCGCCGGCTGCGAGCGCGGTCGCCGAGACGATCGGGCTCGCCTCGAGCGATGCCGCGAACGGCTGGGCTGACGATGGCCGCTTGGCCGTCGCGTTCGATGGTCTCGTCTACAACCGCGATGAGCTCGACGTGCCTGAGGCGGCATCTGATGCTGCAGCGCTCGCCGCGCTTTATGGCCGTCATGGCCTGTTCGGTGCGCTCAATCGGCTAAACGCCGATTTCACCTGCGTGATTCTCGATCGCGGTCAGGGTCAACTCCACCTCGCGCGCGACCGCTTCGGCGTGAAGCCTATGTATTACGTCGCCGGCGGATCGCTCATCGCCTTCGCGTCGCGGCTTGCCGGCCTTTTCGGCTTACCCGGTCTCGATGTCGCTCCGCGGCCCGACTACCTCGCCACTGTCGCGGGCGGGCACTATCGCTTCTTCGACAACCCGCCGGAGGCGACGCCCTATCGCGGAATTGCTCAACTCGCACCCGGCATGTCGCTGACCTTCGGGAAGGGGACGGCGGCCCTCTCACGGTGGTATGCGCTTGAAGAGCAGGGTGATGATCCGCGTTCCATCGAAGCGCTCGCCGAGGACTATCGGGCATTGTTCTTCGACGCGGTCAAACACCGGCTCTCGCGCATCGCGCGACCTGCGTTCACGCTGTCAGGCGGGCTCGACTCGAGCTCGGTCGCGAAGAGCGCGGCGCTTGTCTCGGGCGCGCCATCCCGCGCGTATTCCACGGTGTATGGTGGCGGCGCCTATGATGAGACCACCGAGATTCGCGATGTGCTCGATGGCGGCGGGATCGACTGGCAGCCGGTCGAGCTTGGCGCGTTCGACCTGTTCGCCGAAATTGCGCGCATCACCGCATGGCACGATCAGCCACTCTCGACCGTGACCTGGCTTGCCCACGCGGCGCTTTGCGAGCGGGTCAAGGCGGCCGGCCATGGCGGCCTGATAGGCGGTCTCGGCGGCGACGAGCAGCACGCCGGAGAGTACGATTATTTCTTCTATTTTTTCGCTGATATGAAGGCTGCGGGTGATGAGGCGCGCCTCGCGCACGAGATCACGTGCTGGCAGCGTCATCATGACCACCCCGTGTGGCGCAAGACGCCCGAGATCGCGGCGGCAAAGATGGGGCGCCTGACCGACCGTGCCGTGCCCGGCCGCGTGATGCCTGATCTCGAGCCGCTTCTGCGCTATCGGGACGCGCTAGCGCCCGAGGTGCGCGTCGCGCTCGGGCCTGCGCTCGAGAGCCCGTTCCGGAGCTACCTCAAGAGCCACGCCTATAACGAAATCTATCGCGAGACGATGCCGTGCTGTCTCCGAGCGTCGGAGCGCAACACGGCGGCGCTCGGGCTCGCCGACGCGTTCCCATTTTTCGATCACCGGCTTGTCGAGCTTGCCTTCCGTGTGCCGAGCGCCTTGAAGATCAGAGATGGCGTGACCAAGCAGCTTCTGCGCGCAGCGATGAAAGACATACTGCCGGAAGCAACGCGAACCCGCATTGCCAAGACGGGCTGGAACGCGCCGCTTCATGACTGGTTCGCCACGCGCTTCAGGGTTCCCTTGCTCGACCTCGTGCGCAGTCGCGCGTTTCGCGAGCGCGGCCTTTACCGACCCGATATGGTCGAGCGGCTGATTGAAGATCACGCCGAGATCGTGGCGAGCGGCGCGTCGCGCGAGAACCACATGATGTTTCTTTGGCAGATGGTCAGCGTCGAAACCTGGCTCAGCGGCCTCGCCGCGGTGCGCAAGGCGGCATAGCGCCGTGAACGCGACCATCAGGCCTGGTCAGTCGGTCGTCATCGTCCAGATGATGAACCAGTACGCCGATTTGTTGAGCGGGCTCGCCCAAGAAATGCGTGCGCGCTATGGCATCGGGTCGATCTTGGTGTATCGCGGCCCAAGCGACCTGCCCAATCCGAAGCGCTACAAGTTCGACAAGTCGGCGTTCGATGCGCTGATCGACATCGAGCCCGCGCTTGCGCCTCGCACGAAGGCGCTGCTGCCGACGTCGACGGCTCTCGCCGCCGAAATTGCCACTGTCGAGCAACGGCTTTCCGTCAAACTGCTTGAAGCGGTGCGTGCCGATCGTCATCTCGGTCGTGGCTTCGTCACGGGCGCCGACTATGCCCGCTCGCAATATGGCGTCTCGGTGAATTTTGACCAGAGCCTCGACATCGCGCTGCGCCTCGCGCGCACCTTCGAAGAGTTATACAAAGCGCATGACGTGGTGGCGGTAGTCGCTGCGATCTCGTCCATCTATGGGAATTTGATGGTGGGCGTGGCGGAAGGCCTCGGGCTTCATGTTCGGTTACCCAATCTGACGACGAACACGCGCTTCTACTGGGCGGCGGATCGTCACTATCGGCCCCATGACTTGGCGGCGGCGCTTGCGGGGGCCTTGGCGTGTGCAGGCCCGCCAGCCAAGGCCAGCGCGGGCATCGAGCTCGGCCGGACGACGCGCGCCGCCAACGTCATTGCAAGCCTCCCCCAGCAAACCACCTGGCGCTTTCTCGCGCGCGCGATCTACCGCATGGCGCGTCGCGAGATCGGCCATCGGCTCAAACGGCGCGATCAGGTTTACGGCAAATATCTATGGGATGATCTGCTGAAGCAGATTGTCGCGACGTGGCGGTTGCGCCGCGCCGCTCGTGCCGCCAAGCCGGTTTTTCCCGCTCTGCCCCCCGAGCTGCCCTATGTCTTCCTGCCGCTTTCGGTCGAGCCGGAATCAACGTTGATGGCGGAATCGCCAACCTGCGACAATCAGCTTGCGCTGATCGACTGGCTCGCCAAGGCCATGCCGAGCGGGTGGCGATTATTGGTCAAGGAACACCCGGCCTTCACCGCACCTCGCCCGGCCGGGTTCTGGCAACGGGTACGCGCCTATTCCAACGTGGTCGTGTTGTCACCGCTCGAGCCCGGCGAGGTGGTCATGCGCGGCGCCAAGGCGCTCGCCATCGTCCGAAGTTCGCTCGGTTTCCAGGCGGCGGCGGTTGGGCTTCCAGTGATCACCCCACACCCCGCCTATTTCGGCAAGGGCCTGCCACACGTCTTCATCGCTGAGTCTTACCGCGATCTAGAATCCGCTTTGCGCAAGATTGCGCGCGATGAGCTGCCGCCCGTTTCGGTGCGCATTGGGGCGTTTCGTGCCCTGCAAGGCGTGTTCGACTCGGTCAGCGTGCCGATCGCAGATCCCAATTTGATCCGCGGCGTGTCCGGTGGTCAATCGATCGAGCCGGCCGAGCTCTCGCGGATTGCCGACCTGCTCGCCGAAGGCCTCGGTCTTCCCCTCGGCCATGCGGCGCCCGCTTCGCTGTTGAAAGGCGCCAGATGAGCCCGCGCGCGACAACTCTCCGGCCAGGTGTCGGAGCCTAAGCGTGCGAACAGCCATCATCGTCGAATCGAGATTGAGCTCGCGCCGCTTGCCCAGAAAGGCGCTGCGCCCGATCGGCGGCGAGCCGATGCTCGGCCTGCTGCTCGAGCGACTCAAGCGGTCGCGCCGCGCCGATGTGATCTGTGTCGCCACCTCCTCCGAGCATGCCGATGGGGAGATCGCGGCCCTCGCACACGCCAAAGGGGTGGAGGTCTATCGCGGCTCGCTCGACGATGTGCTGGGCCGCGTGCTGGGCGCGCTCGACTCGGTCGGGGCCGATGTGATCGTCGAGATCACCGGCGATTGTCCGCTCGCCGATCCACGCATCATCGATCAGGCGATCGAGCGCTATTTCGCCGGTGGGGCTGACTACGTCACGAATATTCTCGACGGCTATACCTATCCGATCGGCATGGATGTGCAGATCTATTCGCGCGCGTTGTTGGCGGGTATCGACATGCTGTGCACGAATCCGGCGGTGCGTGTCGACGTGACGCCCTATGTCTACTGGCATGGCGAACGCTTCAGGCTGCTCAATCTCTTGGCGCCGCCGCCGTTGAGTCGGCCTGGCTATCGGCTGTGCGTCGACGTGATCGAGGATTTCGAGGTTATCGAGGCGGTGGACTGTGCGCTTGGCGGCGATGGGCCGGCCTATGGGCTCGCTGCGATCAATCGCTTTCTCGATGCCAATCCCGCACTCGCACGCCACAACTTGAATCAGCCGGACGCCTTTATCGCGCCGCGACCGAAGGGACCCTATCGTGCCGAGGTGATGCCGCTGCCTCCCGATATCGCAGGAAACCAAGACGCATGACGCGCGTGTTGATCGTCGGTTGCGGGCGAATCGCCGGTAGCTACAACGAAACCGATGAGGCCCGCATTCTGAGTCACGTCGTAGCGCTACGCCGCGCCGGGGCCGACATCGTCGGCTGCGTCGACCAGGATGCCGCGCGCGCGCGGCGGTTCGCCGAGCGCTGGTCGATCGGCGGCTGGGGGGTCGATCTCGGCGCGGCTTTGGATCGGTACGCACCCGAGCTCGTCGTCGATTGTACGCCAGCAGGCGCGCGTCTCGTCGTCGCTTCTGCTTCACTCGCGGCGCCCACCGTGCGCGCGATTCTGATCGAGAAGCCGCTCGGCAGCACGGCCGCCGACGCGATCGCGCTCCGCGCTCGTATCCGCGCCTCGGGAAAGCCGGCGATTGTCGGCTATCAGCGCGCCTTTGACGGCTGTTATCTCGAGACCGAGGCGCTGCTTCGGCGTGGCGATCTCGGGCGCCTTCGCCGTGTCGTCGCATTGGCCTATGGCGGCGCGCTCGCCAATATGTCGCATCTCTTGGAGCGCACGATGGCGATGGCCGGACGGCCGCGGGAGGCCGCGCTCATCGGCGCGCCGATTCTCGAGGACGACGGCGATCCCGGACTGTGTTTCAGCGTCAGCTTCGAGGACGACGTGGAAGGCACCTTTCTCGCCGTACCGCGCGCCGGCCCGGGACTGATCGAGCTCGATCTGATCGGCAGCGAAGGCCGACTGCGGATTTCGGATTCGGAACGGCGCGTCGAGCTGAGCCGCGCCTTGGCTTCGCCAGACGGTGTCGCGCGACCGATTGAGGCGATCACGGCGGGGCATTTGCCGGCGCCCGATGAAGAGGCGATCCGCCACGTCGTGGATGCCGCGCTGACCGCGACGCGTGATCCGAAGCACGATGTGGCGTTGATCGATCGGGCGGCCGAGATCGTGATCATGATCGACTCGCTGCACCTTACCGGCCGCTATGCGCGGAGGAGCGCCGCATGACGACGAACAGCACATTGGCGTTGCTGGGCGGTCGACCGGTGATCGGCGCGCCGTTCCCGTCCTACAACACGCTCGGCGAAGCGGAGGAGCGTGCCGCGATGCGCGTGCTGCGCTCAGGCGTGCTGAGTGCGTTCTACGGATCGTATGGCGACAATTTCCTTGGTGGCCCCGAGGTCAAGCGTTTCGAGGCGGCATGGGCCGCGCACTTCGGCGTCCGCCATGCGATCACCGTCAACAGCGCAACGAGCGGGTTGATCGCCGCCGTGCAGGCGCTCGGCCTTGGACCGGGTGACGAGATGATCGTGCCGCCCTATACCATGATCGCCTCGGCCACCGCCGCGACGATTAACGGCGCAACGCCCGTCTTCGTCGACATCCGGCCCGATCTCTACACGCTCGATCCGGCCAAGGTGGCGGCCGCGATCACCCCGCGCACCAAGGCGATCATGGTGGTCAATCTGTTTGGCCAGCCAGCCGACCTCGATGAACTGATTGCGCTCGCCCATCCACGCGGCATTCGCGTTATCGAGGACAACGCTCAGGCCCCTGGCGCGCTCTATCGCGGCCGTCATGCCGGCACCATCGCCGATATCGGGATCTTTTCGCTCAATTGCCACAAGACGATCCAGACTGGCGAAGGCGGCGTCGCCTGCACCAATGACGACGATCTCGCGATGCGGCTTCAACTCATCCGCAATCACGGCGAAGCGGTTGTACGCGAGCTGGGCTATCGCAACGCGCCGGAGCGCATCACCGGTTTCAATTTTCGGCTGGGTGAAATCGAGGCCGCAATCGGTTTCGAGCAGCTCAACAAGCTCGACGCGCTGAACCGGCCGCGCCAGCGGCTTGCGGCGTTCTATGACCAGCGGCTGTCACGCCTGCCCGGGCTCGCCGTACCCAGGGTCGAGGCGGACCGCAGCCACGTCTACTATCTTCACGTTCTGAAGCTCGACCAAGAGGCCGCCGGATTTTCCCGGCGGACGCTGGTGCGCGCGCTGAACTCCGAAGGCGTCGAATGCTTCGAGAGTTATTGTCGACCGCTCTATCTCGAGCCGCTTTTCTCAGGCGATCCGCGAAATCGTCCGGGTCTCTGTCCGGTCACCGAGCGGCTCTACGACTCGGAGCTCTTCTTTCACAACTGGCTCTATGAGGCGGTCGAGCCACAGGCCGAGCTGATCGCGCGCGCCTTCGAAAAGATTTGGGACAACCGGGTTGCGCTCGCGGCGCTGGACGATGATGGCAAGACTATTGTTCGCCGCCGCTGAGCCCGGCGGCGCCAACGTGCTGGCGCGCTTTCACGCGGCTGCCAACGCCGGCTATGACGCCGCCGAAGCGTGGGCGACGGCCGCGACCGCCGGTGTATTCGAGGCCGTAGGGCTTCATGTCGCTCGCCTGTCATCGCCGTTGGCGGACGACGTCGAGCGTCGCTGGCGGGCGGCCGAGGCACCGCGGGCCGTGCTCACGGGCACCTCGCTCGACGGCTCGATGGAAGCGGCGCTCTGGCGCTTGGCCGCACGCGATGGCGTGCCGGCGCTCGCCTGGATCGATCAATGGATGAACCTCGACCGGCGCTTCCGTCGCGGTCGCCCCGCCTGGGTCGCCGCGCTCGACGTCGACCAACGGGACGCGCTGGAAGCCATCGGCTTCGAGGCGGGACGTATTCTTCTAGGCGGTCATCCGCATCTTCATGCCGTGCTGTCGCGCTCGATCGACGCAGCACCCCATCGTATGCATGACGGCGTACGGACGGTCCTGTTCGCGAGCGAATCCTATAGCGACGACTATCGCACCGGGCGGCTCAGCCCGCTCGGCTATGATGAGCACGACGCGTTCGAGATCGTGGCGCAGGGCGTGGAAGCGGCCGCACGCGTCCAACCCGCGGGGCGGATCGATCTCGTGGTCAAGTTTCATCCCCTCGAAGGCGAACCGGCCCGCTTCATCGGGCACCTCCGGACGCGGTCGTGGCCTGCCAATGTCTGCGCGCGCTGGCTGCCGGGATCGGCGTCGGGTCAGGCGGCGGCAGCGGGAGCCGATCTTGTCGTCGGCATGAGCTCGATGTTGCTGCTCGAAGCGCTGCTCATGGAGCGGCCCGTGCTGAGTCTCACGCCCGGACTTCGGGGCGAGGACCCGTTCATCGCCAGCCGGCTCGGTGCCGTGCTTGCGGCTCATGAGCGAAACGAAGGCATCGATCTCGTGCAACGCGCGCTCACCGAGCCTGGGTTTTGCACGGCCGCGCTCGAACGCCAGAAGCGCTTTCTCGAGGCCATGCCCTCGGATGGGTCGGCACAAATTCTCGCTTGGCTCCAGACCACGGGTTCGCATGCCGACGCCTGAGGTCATCGAAACCTCGCGCCTCAGGCTCGTGCCGTTCGACGAGCGTCATTTCACGGCGCGCTATGTCGGCTGGCTGAACGATCCGGCGGTGGTGCGCTTTAACGAGCAGCGCCACCGGCGCCACGATCTGTCCGGCTGCAGGGAGTGGGTGGAGGCCATGCGCGCGGGCGGTCATCCACTCTGGGCGATCGAGACCAACGATCCCGCGCTCGGCCACGTCGGCAACATCGCGGCCTATGTCGATCCAGCCAACCGGGTCGCCGATGTCACGATCCTGATCGGCGAACGGTCCGCGTGGGGCCATGGCATTGGTGTGGAAGCCTGGCAGGCGGTGTGCGATTGGCTGCTCGCGCGGGGCCGCATGCGCAAGGTGAGTGGCGGGACGATGGCCGCCAATCGGGCGATGGTGCGCATCATGGAACGCGCGGGCATGCATCCTGATGGGATTCGCACGGGGCAGTTCCTGCTGGATGGGCAGGCGGTCGACCTCGTTCACTATGCGCGCTTCGCGCCGGCGCTGGCTTGACTAGACACAGAACATCGACGAACCGTCGGAGAATTGATTTGGCCGCCAAGATGTCCAAACGCTGCACACACGAGCCCGCAGGCGCGACCCCGCGCCGCTTCGAATCGCCCGTGCCCGATATTGACGGGAAGGCGATACTTGTCACCGGCGGCACCGGCTCATTCGGCAAGGCGTTCGTGCGCCACGTTCTCAATCATCATAAGCCGCGCAAGGTGATCGTATTTTCACGCGACGAGTTTCGCCAATATGAGATGGCGCAGACGATCGGTACCGAACCGGGTCCCGCAATCCGCTATTTCATCGGCGACGTGAGGGATTGCGACCGGCTCGAATTCGCGATGCGCGAGGTCGACTATGTGATCCACGCGGCCGCGCTCAAGCATGTGCCGACCGCCGAGTACAATCCCTTCGAGTGCGTGCAGACCAACATCCACGGCGCCGAGAATGTGGTGAAGGCGGCGATCCGCACGGGCGTCGCGCGCGTCGTTACGCTCTCAACCGACAAGGCGGCAAATCCCGTCAACCTCTATGGTGCGAGCAAACTCGCTTCGGACAAGATCTTCGTCGCCGCCAACAGCCTGGCCGGCCGCAGCCCGACGCGCTTTTCGGTTGTGCGCTACGGCAATGTGATCGGCTCGCGCGGCAGCGTGATCCCTTTCTTCGAAAAATTGCTTGCCGAAGGCGCGTCGTCATTGCCGATCACCGATCCGCGAATGACACGTTTCTGGATCACGCTCGATCAAGGTGTGCGGTTCGTGCTGTCCTCGCTTGCCATGACCAGCGGCGGCGAAATCTTCGTGCCGCGAATCCCGAGCATGAAGGTGGTCGACGTGGCGTCGACTGTTGCGCCCGGCATAAAGCAGGACATTGTCGGCGTTCGACCGGGCGAAAAACTTCATGAGATGATGATTGGCGAGGACGATGGTCGTACGACGCTTGCGCTGGACGATCGCTACGTCATCGAGCCCGCCTTTTCTTATTGGACGCGGGAATCAGCCGCTAAGTATGGCGGCCGGCCGGTTGAGAACGGTTTCGCCTATGCCAGCGATACCAACGATGAATGGCTGGATCCCGCGGCGCTGCGTGCGCTCTTGAAGGAACCGCGGACCTGAGCCATCCGATGTCCAAGCCTGGGTCCGCGGCATTTCTCGCCTATGGTCGACAGCTGATCGAGGATGACGATGTGGCCGCTGTTGCCGCCGTGCTGCGCGGAGATTGGCTCACCACCGGCCCCGCGGTCGAGGCCTTCGAGCGCGCCTTCGCGGCCAAGGTCGGTGCACCATTTGCCATCGCCTGTTCGAGTGGCACGGCAGCGTTGCACCTTCCCATGCTCGCGCTTGGACTCGGCCCCGGCGACGTTGCGATCGTCCCCGCCCTAACGTTCGTCGCGACCGCGAATGCGGTGCGCTATGTTGGCGCCGAGGTGGTATTCGCCGACGTCGCGCCGGAGACCGGACTGATGGAATCGGCGCATCTTGGCGATGCCATCGCGCGAGCGCGAGCGACCTATCCGTCTCATCGAATCCGCGCGGCATTGCCGGTTCATCTGAACGGGCAGGCATGTGATTTGGCGGGGCTCGCCCGCCTTGCGGCAGCCGAGGACATGGCACTTGTCGAGGACGCTTGCCATGCGTTGGGCGGCGATACGGGGCCGGCGGTGGCGGACCGCATCGGTGCGTGTCGATACGGCGTCATGGCGGCATTTTCGGGTCACCCGGTCAAGGCGATCGCGATGGGAGAAGGCGGCGTGATCACCACGCGCGATGAGGCGTCGGCCGATCGGCTGGCGCGCCTTCGCGCGCACGGCATCACGCGGGATCCCTCGCGCTTCACCGAACGGGCGCAGGCCTTCGACGACGAGGGGCAGCTGAACGTCTGGTATCACGAGCTCATCGAACTGGGCTTCAACTACAGGGCGAGCGATTTGCATTGCGCGCTCGGCCTGAGCCAACTCAAGAAGCTTGATCGTTTTGTCGACGTGCGCCGGCGGTTGGTCGAGCGCTATCGTGCGCGCCTCGCGCCGCTCGCTCCGTTGGTGCGACCGCTCGGCCTTGCCGGCCGCGGCACGCCAGCCTGGCACTTGTTCGTCGCGCGGATCGATTTCGCGGCCGCGGGTATTTCCCGCAACACCGTCATGGCGCGTCTCAAGGCGAAGGGCATCGGCACGCAGGTCCACTATTTGCCGGTCAATCGCCAGCCCTACTATCGTGCACGCTACGGAGCGATCACGCTACCTGGCGCCGAGGCCTATTATGCGCAGGCACTGTCGCTGCCGCTGCACGCCGCTATGACCGATGCGGACGTGGATTGCGTCGTTGACGGGCTCCGCGATGTGCTTCATCTGCAAGGGCTGTCGACATGAGGCTCGCGCTCCATCGACTCGGATCGGTGCTCGATTCGTCTACGGGCGAGTCCTGGTCGGGCGCGCGTCTGGCCGAGGAAGCGGAAGCGCGCGCGGCGCGGCTGCGCGCGCTCGACGTCGGGCGCGGCGCGCGGGTTCTGGTTCGTCATGGTGGCACGCCAGCCTTCTTCGCCGATCTGTTCGCACTCTGGCAGGTCGGCGCCTGCGCCGCGTGCCTGAATCCGGAGCTCACCACGCCGGAACTCGAGACCGTCGCCGCCTTCGTGAGGCCTGCGTTCACGATCAGCGTGGCGGGCATGGCTGATGCGCCGCCGGCCGTCGGTCGTACGGTCGCGCTCGGCGACGAACGGCTCCCGCGCTCGGATGATCGTGCGGCGGATGCGGTTGGAGCGCTCGATGATCCCGCGCTGATCTTGTTCACGTCCGGCACTACGGGCACGCCGAAGGGCGTCGTCCACACCTTCCGCTCGCTGCTCGCTCGGCTTGCGCTCAATCGGCTGCACATACCGGCCGCGGAGCGGCGCGTCACGCTTTGCCCGCTGCCAACACACTTTGGCCATGGCTTGATCGGCAATGCGCTCACCGTGCTGATCGATGGCGGCGATCTCGTTCTCGCACGCGGCGCCAATCTGCGCACGGCTGCGGCGCTCGGCACCTTGATCGACCAATATGGCGTCGGCTTCATGAGCTCGGTGCCGACGCTCTGGAAGATCGTCACCAAGGCCGCCAAGCCGCCCACCAAGGGCACGCTGCGCCGTGTTCACGTCGGCTCGGCGCCGCTTTCAGCCGATCTCTGGAAGCAAATCGTCGTGTGGAGCGGCACGCGCAATGTGGTCAACATGTATGGCATCACCGAAACGGCGAATTGGATCGCCGGAGCATCGGCCGCCGAGTTCGAGCCCGAGGATGGTCTGATCGGTCGCATGTGGGGCGGGTCGGCCGGCGTATGCAGCGCCGATGGGCGCATCCGCGCGACCGGCGAAGGCGAGATCGCGCTCCAAACGCCGTCGCTCATGCAGGGCTATTACGAACGGCCCGAGCTCTCAGGCGCCGCGCTTCGCGGGGGCTGGTTCATGACCGGCGACATCGGCCGCATCGATTCGGATGGCGTGATGCGGCTGGTCGGCCGGCAGAAACACGAAATCAACAGGGCCGGTCTCAAGGTGCACCCCGAAGACATAGACGTGCTGCTCGAGCGCCACGAGTCGGTGCGCGAGGCATGTGCCTTCGGCGTGCCGGACGAGATCGCCGGCGAGATCGTCGCGGTGGCGCTGGCGCCGGCCGATGGCGGCACGCTCGATCTTGCGGAGCTCAAGCGCTGGGCGGCTGGCCGGCTTGCACGCGAGAAGCTGCCCGAGCGCTGGTATGTGCTCGACGAGATTCCGAAGACCGATCGTGGCAAGATCAACCGCGATACGGTCGCGCGCGCATGCACCACCCTGACACCGCGCTGATCGCATGATGCTCGTATTCGAGACCGCCAACTATGTGCTCCGCCTGCTCGGCCCCGAGCATGCGACAGAACGCTATCTCGGTTGGCTCAGAGATCCCGAGATCAGCCGAACGCTCGAGACCGATGGCGCGAGCCAGACGATTGAGACCATCCGCGCCTTCATCAAGAGTCACGACAATGAAACGCGCTTCCTGTTCGGTATCTTCACCAAGGATGGCGCTTTCATCGGTACGCATTCGTTCCGCTGGTATCCGAAGGACAAGCGCGCCACGGTTGGCGTCATGATCGGCGACAAAGCCTATTGGGGCCGTGCAGTGCCCCTCGAAACGCGGGCGCGGCTGCTCGACTGGGCGTTCGGCGAACTTGGCTGCAACAAGATCGAAGCCGGCTGCTATTCGATCAACTTGCCGGCCATCTACAACTTCAAGCGGCAGCGCTGGATCCTTGAAGGGGTGCAGAAGGCCCATGCGACCATCGAGGGTCGGCCTGCCGACCTTCTTTTCTACGCGATGTTTCAAAAGGATTGGCGGCGTGAGCGAGGTTGACTTGCGCGCTCGGCTCGTCGTTGCAGCGGCGCTCGAGCTCGCGCCCGAGCTGGTGCCGCTTGACGCGTCGATCGACAGCTTCGAGAAGTGGGACAGCCTTGGCCATCTGCGCGTGATCGCAAGCCTCGAAGAGGCGCTCGGCCGGCCGCTCGAAACCGAAGAAGTCTTGGCGGTTTCCGACCTCGCCAGCATCGCCGCGCTGCTCGGCCGGGCCGGCTCATGAACGCGCTCGCATCGCCCGTCTCGGTGCCCTACGAGTATGCCGCTATCGCGGGCGACAGCGAATGGCGCACCCGGTTTCGCTGGCCCGTGATCTACGACGACGTGCAACGTGCACTTAGGGTGGCGCTCGAGAGCTTGGTTCGTGGCCTCGCGTCGTTTGACGACGAGGACGCCCGCGCATTGGCGATCCTCGGGGTCGGCTGGACGTTTCGCTTCGGCGCGCCATTGATCGAGATGGCGATGACCGACGCAGCCGCCGCCTCGGCCGGCATCCGTTTCGCGTCGAATGCACCGGAGCTTGCCTATCTGCGTGGCAGTCTCGATGCGCCACCTCCGGGTGCGGTACCGCCCGGCGAGCGCACCATCGTGGCACCGCGCCACGCGCGCCTGCGGCGTCTCGCGCGCATCCATAGCTGGACGCCATGGACCCGTTTGCCCGCCGCGTGCATTGCCCCGCAGGTCGTCGCGCACAGCCACAACGACCGGTTGGTCCATTGCGCGCGCGCGTCGGGGCGGCGGATCGGTTTCGTCCACGCTGAAGGGCAGTTGGCGCAGGCCATGGCGCTGGCGCCGCGCGACGCTGGTGTCCGGCACGCCGAGGCCGTGGCCATGGCGACGGTTTCAGCCCTCACCGAGGCAGCGCCACTCAATGCTGAACACCGGCGGCGCCTCGGCGCGCTTTTGCTGCCGCGCGCGCGACGTGATTATGCCGCCGCCGAGCGCCAGCTGGCCGCGGTCCGCCGCCTTGGCCCGTTGCCGAAGGAGATCTGGGCGGGGTCGGGCGGCTTCTGGCCGTCGCGCGTGGTCGGTCTCGAGGCGCTGCGGCGGGGCTCGACCGTCGTGCGCTTCGACCACGGCGACAATCGCGCGCTGCACGATGTCGGCGCATGGCTCGTTCTGGTCGATCTCGCGGTCGGCAGCAAGCTCGTCATGCGGAGCGAGGTTTCAGCGGAACGCTGGCGCAAGCAGGGGATCGACCGCCTCATGCCGGACCGGCGGCCAGCCTTGATCGAGGGGGCCGCGCCGCACACGTCATCATCCCGCGGCGCTTCACCCGCGACCGTGATAGCGACGCGGCCTCGCGTGCTCTACGCGCCCAGCGTGTTGCGCGGTCTCAAGCAGACCGTGCCGGCTGCCTTGCCTGACTTGGTCTATCTCGACTGGCAGCTTCGCCTTGTCGAAGCGATTCGGGATTTGCCGATCGAGCTCCTGTGCCGACCGCATCCGCAAGGCATTCTCGGCGGCACCAGGCATCCGCTTGCCGATTTGGCGCCGTTGCGGCCCGAGCGTTTCGAAGAGCTGGCGCATCAGGCTGACATCTATCTGTTCGACGATCCCTATAGTCGTGTGTTCTGCCAGGCGCTTAGTTCGGGTAAGCCGATCGTGTGGGTCGATTTTGGGGCGAACTATGTGGCGCCCGAGATTCGTCCACTGGTCGAGCGCGTCGCCATGGTGCTCCGCACGGCGCCCGACGACCGCGGCCGTCCGACTCTCGATTGGGCGGCGCTTGAGGACTGCCTCCGAGCGCCGCGACGGCCAGACGACCAAGCCCTTGCCGGGCTTCGCGGCCTATTCGCCCGCTGAACATGCGATGGCGACGAGCTTTCTCATCGATGTCGGCAGTACCATCGTCAAGGGCGCGCGGCTCGAGGCCGGCGTCGTGCGGGAAAACGCCTTTCACACCCGCCGGGCGGACGAGACGATTCCGGATCAGGCTGAAGCGGTTCTCGCCGCGCTTGGTTGCCCGCGGCCCGTCGCCGAGGCTGACATCCGCATCTGCTCGTCGGCAAATGGCGGTCTCAGTGTCGGGCTGCTCATGCTGAGCCGGCGGGTCAGTGGCGCGGTCGCCCTTCGCACGCTCGAAGCGGTCGGCGCCAATGTGCGGTTCCAGTATGAGTGGCGCGAGACGGCGGGCTTGCCGCCGACACGGCCGGTCGACCTCCTTGTGCTGGCCGGCGGCGTCGATGCGTTCTCCGACCGCCGGGTGCGCCACGGCGTGGACGCGCTAGATCTTACGGCGTTTTGCTATGACCGGCTGGTCTACGCCGGGCATGGAGGGGCGGTCGAGCGCGCGCAGGCGCGTTGGCCCGGCGTGGACATCGTGCCCAATCCGCTTCAGCGCGATCTGGTGCCGGCCGATCGCGCGCTCGGCGCCTTTGTGCGACGTACCTATCTAGACGACATCGAGAGCAAGAGGGAATTGCTCCCGCTGCGCACCGTGTCGAATGTCGACATCGAGCCGACACCCGGTGTCGTCTCGCGTGCGTTCGAGCGGCTGCAGGGGCGCTTCCCGTCGCCTGCGCTCCTGTTCGACATCGGCGGCGCGACAACCGATCTGCACTGTCCGAAGGAACTGCTCGACGAAAGCGCGCTTGGTGCAAGCCTGCTTGCGGCGTTTCCGGCGATCAGTCGACATGTATTCACCGCCTACGGCCTGCACGATTCGCGCCGTTCGACGATTGCCGCCCTGCTTGCCGACCCCGGTTGTCACGATCTGCTGACGGCGCTTTACGCTGCCGAGGCGCGGGCTCGGTATCTCGCCTTGGTCGATGGCGAGGCCGAGTCCCGCCTGCTATTCGCCGCCTGCCTCTTCCTGGCGTTGCGCGCCGCGCTCGACGGAGGCGAGGAAGCGCCGCGGCTCGTGCTCGGTGCGCTTTCCACGCTCATGATAAGCGGCGGTGCGGCCAAAGGTTTCGCCGAAGCCGACGTGGCGCGTGCCGCGGAGGCGGCGCTCGGTCGACCGCTCCGGGCACGCGTCGTTTGTGACCCCCACTATCGCTGGTGGACGCGTGGTCTAATGGCTCCAGATGAGATCAGTGCGCGAAGTTGGGAGGCGCTCGATGACTGATGACTTGCGCAGCGCGGTGCGCGCCTTTTTTCTCCAGAAGGGAAAGACCATTCCGAGCGATGCGACCGATCTGTTTGAGTCCGAGATCATCGACTCGCTCGAATTGATGGAGTTGCTGCTCTATCTCGAGGAGCGTCACAACATCGCCGTA
>SXGR01070942.1_pt1 | contig 29028 bp, 25 predicted proteins | sample 3174711 | NCBI WGS metagenome assembly SXGR01 (sample SAMN11356860, study PRJNA531348) | freshwater metagenome | isolation source: freshwater sample F1-60 | place: China: Fuxian Lake, Yuxi | collected 2017-12-25
GGATCGTTATTCACCTTCACCGGGATGTCCCGGGTCTTGGCCGCAGTGCGGTCAACGATGGTCAGAGTTCGACCATCCCGAATGGCGGCCAGGCCATTCTTGTTGAGTGCTGAACTCAGAAAATCCACCGCCTCGTCCTGACTCATGGGCTTGGCGCTAATCACATTGACGGTGCCCTTCACGGGGGCGTCCAGAACGATGATGAAACCGGCCGCTTCGCTCAGGTATTCAAGAACCTGCTCCAACGGAGCGTTCCTGAAATTCATTTGAATCCCAGCAGCGCTGCCGCCGGCCGAGTTCTGCTCTCCTCGGGGCGTTGCCGATTGAGGCGTGGCATTATCGGTTTGGGTTGTGGCTGGGGCATTGCTGGTGGATGTACCGGCATCCTGGGCTACCAGGCCGCCAGCCAAACATCCCACAGCACAGGCAGCGCCAAAGGCTCGAGTGATCAAGGTCTTCATTTCATCTCCTGTTCCCGTTTTTTCAAAAGCCGCTTCAAAATTTCATCGGATCCTGGGGGATCTTCGCTCGGAGTCGTCGACGAGGCCGACGACGTCCCGGTCGCTCCCCCGGCTGAGCCCAATCGCTTAAACCCTTCACCGCCGAGGCCTGTCACCAATTGCCAAACACCTTCCGAATCCTGACGCAGCCGTTGACCCACCCTTAGCAAATTCGGGGGACGATTGGTCGCCATCAAGGTGATCGATTGGGAAGTGATCGTGCTCAGGGTCTGGCCTGCGATGACCGCGTTGAGCTGGAGAGTCTTGTGAAACTCCGAAGCGTTGCCGTCAAAGAACGCAAAAGTGCCTCTGGGGTAGCTGATGATTCCCACCAGTCCGAACTCGGGGGAATCGGCCGCGGCCACCACCTTCGGCTTGGGTGTCGGTCGGGATTCACCCCGGATCTTGGGATGCCTTTCTGGATCGAAGATGTTTCGATCGGCCACCCTTCGAGCCACTTCCTTGGAGTCGATCACCGACGTCGGATGAGTCTCGGCAGCAAAACCCAATAGGGCCCCGAGAAGAACCCCGGCCGTCAGGGAGCCGATCCAAATTGAGGGAGGAACCTTCATGGCTTGGACGAGGGATTGAGCACGAGGCCGTTGATTTGGAGGCCGAGAGTCAACTGCCGACCTGCGGGATCGCGGCTCATCAACTGAAGACTATCCACCTTAACCGCCAAAGGGCCCTCTTCAAGCCGCTGGAGAAACTGACTCAAACTCGCCAGAGATCCGGAAGTCTCGAGGCGGCACCGCAACATCTGGTAGGCGGCTTCGTCGCCCTTCCACTGGGGCATTCGATCCACGATCTGAGCCCCTGAAGCCTTAGCCCATTCGTCGCAGGCCCTGAGCAGACGCTGCTCGGCTTGGGAGGGTTCCTGGGGCAGGGCGTTGGTCCGCAAATGGTTCCATTGGTCCCGAAGTCCCGACTCGCGCTGGATTAAAGCCCGTCCCTCGCTCACTTGACGCCGCAGGACGGCGATTCGAGCGGAGCGCTCCGACCAGACTCGACCCATCGGCGTGATGAGCACTAGGTCGGCGATGTAGAGACCCACGGCGGCCAGGGTCACGATCATGAGGAGGCGTTGACGTTGGGTGGGATTCATCGAGCCAGGCCTCCATTCCACAGGAAGGTAAGGTTGAACTGCATCGGAGAAGCACCGCGGGATTGGTCGTGGTGAACCTTGAGAACCCCGGGCTGGGAGCTCAGACGGGCGGTCATCGCCAAAAAGGCCGGACTATCGGTGGCTGTGCCACTACAGACGACCTCCCCCGATTCTCGAATTTCGATGACCTTGGCCGTCACAGATCCGTTCTCGGGGAAGGCACTGGTCAGGACCTCCAAAACAGCTAAGCCGCGGGCCGACTGAGGAGTCCAGGGTCGGAATTGTCGCAAATCTTGCTGGATGCGTTCCAGTTCCCGGACCTTGCCTGAAAGACCTGCCCATCGGGACTCCAAGAGCGAGAGCTGAATTTGCTGAATCAGGAAAAAAAGGCCAACGAGAGTTCCCATGCCGCCGGCGACGGTCCAAACCGTCCGTCGCTGGCCTTGGGCGTGACGGGCCAGAAATTGTTGGAGCACCGATGGCTTCGGGGGCAGAAACTCTAGGGTCGCCGGCCGCGAGGCCAGCACTCGGGCTGCGACCACGGCTGAAATCGGAAGCTCCTCGGATTGGGCCAAGCCCGGCACTTGGGTGGTCTGGGAGCGGATGCGGAAACCGGCAATCGACAATCGAGCGGACAGCTCAGTGGCTAGCGTTTGTGCTAGGTCTTGCGGTCCGAAGATACGGACGTCGCGGATGGAGCCATTCCAAGGATCAGGGAGCTGCCCCAAGGTGATCCGGATCTCCCGCGCTATGCTGTCGGCGTGCAAAACCGACTGGCCAGACGCGTCTTCGGTGACGCCCTCGAAGCTCCGCAAAGCCACCAGGCCGCCTCCCGCGCTCATCTGGAGCGTCACTGGCCCGGGTCCGGATCCGAGGTGCAACGCCAGCACCCCCTCCGAGGCGGGGTCTTCGGGAGGCTCAAGCTCACACAGAGCCGCAGAAATACTCACCAACTTGAGCCGCGCACAACGGGTCCACCGTTCTAGGGAGGCCAAGCGAGACTGCGTCAGTGCGGCCAAGGTCACCCATTGGCTACTCTCTCCCCGGACGCACCGCGAGTGGGCCACCTGATGGGTCGAAGTATCGCCGTGAAAACCCTTCTCAGCCTCCAGTTGCAACAGGCTAAGGACATCGGCATCGGCCATCACCGGGATCTCTGTCTGGGTGACCAACAGGCTAGAAACCGAAAGAGCCACTGCACAGCTGCGTTCGCGGATGCCGGCCTTGTCGAGTTGAGCCCGGAGCTCCTTGCCGACCGTTTCCGGATCACCCGAATCTATGTCCAGAGACAGTTCGGCCTGAAATCCCTGCGTTTTCTCAATCCCACTCTGGGTCCGGCGCAGGAGGCTGCCCTCGATGCGACGACCCTCCCACGAAAGCCCCAGTACGGAGGGCGGGGCTTTGCGCGGACGGGAACCCAGTTTCAGAAAATTCATCATGGGGGGGTCTGGGCCTTCATCTAGCGATCGATTTGCTGGGCGATCTCCTCACGGACACGGTCCCCCAAAGCCCAGCCCAATCGGCTTAGATCTTGTCGGTAGATGATCTTCGGGACTCCATCACTAATATCAAAAATGAACTTCACTCGGCGATAACCTCGGCCCAAAGGCCCTACGGCCACCAGGTCGGCTCCATATTGGAAGCTCCGCGTCGTAAGGAGATCGCGGCCAGCCAAAGTGGTTACGGCCTGATGATCACGACCGAGTGCAGTCACCATCCAGGCAATGGAATTCAGGCTCGTCGTGTTTTGTTCCCGATACCGAACGAGAGTCGAGGCGGCGCCCTCTGCAGCTTCTTGAGCCAGGCCCGCCCCGACAAAGAGCGCGGTGAGGACCGTGGCGTTGGCCGTATTCAGGTTCACCCGCCCATAGCTGTAGGTATTGGTGGTGACGCAAAGTTCCGGGGCGATGCGTTCGAAGTCATCTTGGCTTAGGCCGCTGATCAGATAAAAACGCAACAAACTCGGGAAGTTGGGAGTCGCGGCGGCTCCTCCACCTCCGCCTCCACCTCCACCCCCGGGGCCACCGCCCTGGGTGAAGCCCAAGCGGGTCAGGATCTCGCGGCTGCGGCCAGTGCCGAAGGACGATTCGAGCAATCCCTGGATTTGGGCTTGGGTGTTGACGTTGGTGAGGAGTGTTCCATCGGCATGGAAATTGGGCTCCCGACTGAAGACGGTGGTCGTATCCAGCAGGCCAGGGGTCGAAGACAGCGATCCGGTGAGGCTGCGTTCGTCGGGGTCAAGGATTCCATTCTGGTTGCGATCGTCCCCAAAGAGGTGATCCAAGGTAATGCCCTGGACCCAACGCAATTCATCGACCGTTTCAAACGGACTCCGCTTGGCTTCATAGCCCAAACTCGAATAACCCAACTCCAAGGTGCCGTTGGTGCTCCTCCAATCCACGATGGCGGCAGCCAACTCGGCGCTCATCCCCGGCAACATCGAGAGGGCATTGGAATTGGCCCGGTTGAGGTTGAGCCTTCCCGACTCATCCTGAAGGTTGAAAACCAACTGATTGAGCCCAGATTCTGCAGCGGCCGAATTGCGGCCCAAAATCCAAACCCGGGATTCTCCGATGGGCAAAGCTTGGCAAACAAACTGGGAATTAGTGGTCATCATCCCGTTGGTGGCAAACTGAGCCAACGCCCACCCCACATAGCGCGCAGCGCCCTCGATGGCCTGGCCCGCCGCCACGTCGGCCGCTCGGTTGGCCGAAGCCCGCAACTCCAAACCCATGGAGGCTGCGAAGTAGAGAACTAGCGCCGTCAGTCCCGCCGTAATCCACAGCACCACCACCAAGACCGACGCCCGGGATCCGGCGCGAAAATCCGGCGCGGCCCAGGGCCTGCCGATTTTCGCCCGCGTCCTGATTTCCCGGCTGAGGATTGGGGGTACCATGTTCAGCCTCCGACGGTGCTGGTGGAGTTGGTGCGTGTCTGGGCGCTCATGGGCACCAATAATTCGACGAGTCCCGGGTCGGGACCCCAAGAAACCCCACGCTGGAGACGAATGCGGACGGCCACCGGAAGGTTGGTGGTGGTGCCCAAGAGATCGGTGGTGTCCCACTGCGCAAGCCACTGAATGCCGTCGAAGGATTCCACATCCAGACGAGCCACATCGCGCAAGAGGAGTTGGTCCTCCACTTCGGCCACGGAGATGGCCAGAAGATTTCGGCATACGCCGCGATAAAGGTCCATCGAAGCCGATTCTCCTTCGACCGAATTCCGAAGACTGTAGGAAACGCGTTGAACAGCGCCCCAGGGCTCTGAAGCTCGGAGCGATCCGGTGGTTGTATTGAACTCGAGCGAAACGGGCTGGGCATTGACGGTACTGGACAGAGTACCGGCGCGGAAAGAGCCCGAAATGAGTCCGTTGGTCTTAGGGGTCACCGCACCCTGGATGTCTTGGCGCAGGGAATCGAGCGCCAGCTCCAGCGGGGCCGCCGATTCGATCGCATCAGAAACCGTGTTGCGGAGCCGAAGACTCGTGAAGAGCACCTGGTTTGCGACGATGAGGATGAGGGCCGCCGCTCCCATCGAGAGAATTAATTCGATCAATGTGAACCCCGATGGGTTCCTGCTTCCGGATGAAACTCGGGTGATCATCGGGTGGCGGTACTGATGCTGCTGCTACTGCTACCAGGGATTGCATCGACGGGGTGACCCAGTGTCGAGAACCGGACCGAGGACTCCTGTCCCTGCGTCAGAAAGCGCACCTCGGCCGTCAATAACGGCAAGCTGCTTTGCACCCAGTTCTCGCGAGTCACCGTCCACCGGTAGTCCACCGTTCCCTCAACTTGAGTCCCGCTTTGAGTGGCACTGCTATTGGTGTAGAGGGTCGCCTCGGTGAGCATCCGTTCAGCAATGCGGGCGGCCACAGCCCGCCGAATAGACGCAGTGCCGGCTCGACTCGCCACATGCAGGGCCTCGACCACGGCGGGGATCACGATGGCCAAAAAGAGGAGAGCCGCCAGCGTCTCCGCCAGGGTGTATCCCGCTCGCCGACGGTTATTGGAGACCGGTGCGAATTTCATAATGACGGCGGTCGGACCCTTCAACGAGCCACAGCACGGACCCATCCGAGTCCTCGATGCGAATGGCATTGGGACTGTCCTCATCGAGGGTTCCATCCGGCAGGAACCGGATCGACGGTTCTGTCCGGGCCGTGGTGGACTTTGGGGAAGTGGACACTCCGGGCAGCAAACCCGTGGTGCGAGTGCTTGTCAGAGTTTGGCCGATGAGGCGTTGGGCCTGATCAAAGGCGATCCGAAGATTGTCATCGACGGTGAACTCTTGGGACAACGGATCGCCATTTTGACCACGGGTCTCGCGCTCGACACCATAGCGACCCACGGTGGCGTCGAGCCACAACAAGACTGGCATGCTCTCAGAAATAGCCCGACTCCGGGCCGCATGCGTCAGGGCTAGAACCCGACGGGCCTCGGACTCCAAGGCTCGGCCGCGGATGAATCCCGACAGGCGCGGAGACACCATCGAGACAGCCACCACCAGCAGGGCCATCACTAAGATCATTTCGATCAAGGTGAAGCCGTGCCGCCGCGAATTCTTCGGGCTGTGACTTTTATTTGGCCGTCCAGTTGCCAAAGTCATCCTCGGTTCCCGCCTTGCCGTCCGGCCCGATGGAGGACAGGTCGAAGGAGGTGGCATTTTGTCGTCCCGGTTGAGCGTACAGATATTCGATGCCCCAGGGATCCTGAGGGATTTTGTCGAGGTACGGTCCGCGCCAGTTACGGGCCTGCCGTGGCGCCTGGAGGAGGTCAGCCAAGGTCTTGGGGTAGGAGCCATTGTCTACCTCGTAGGCGTCTAAGGCTGTCTTGATCGAGGCGATGTCGGCGCGTGCTGCCGACTGTCGGGCCTGTTCGCTGCGACCCATCATCTTGGGGACCACGAGGGCGGCCAAAATACCGATGATGGTGATGACTAACAGCATCTCGACCAGCGTGAAACCCCGGTGGCGACGACGTGTCTTGCCGGCGAGGGCTCCTGCCTGGGGACGAAGGGAGAGGTTCAGGTTCATGAGGTCAGAAGGAATTACTTGATGTAGTCTTGCAGCGAGAAAACCGGAAGCAGCATACCGATGAAAATGAAGCCGATAAAACCGGCGATCAGAAAAAGCATCAGCGGCTCGGCCAAGGCCACCGCAGTTTTAAGACGACGGTCTAATTCACTCTCCGTGACGTTGGCGATGCGGATGAGTTCGACATCCAGTCGCCCACTCTCTTCCGCCACCGAGATCATCTCCATTACGGACCCGCTGAAGAGGGTGGGGCACTCCGCCAAACTTTGGCCGAGACGTCCACCCTGCTGCACCTGGTCTATCGAACGAGACACAGCATCGACCAGGATTTGGTTGCCAATCGAACGACGCGCCACATTCAGTGCCTGAACCAACTGGACATCGGCCCCAATTAAGGTCCCCAGCATTCGGCAAAAACGCGCCATAGCAAATCGGGCACTGAGCGGGCCCACAACCGGCGCCTTCAAAGTCAGCCCTTCCCAAATGCGCCGGCCTGCTGGCGAGACAATCCAGGTTTTCAAAAAGAAACTCCCGAGTACTAACCCGACCAACACCAACAGACCGTAAGAACGTAGGATGTCGCTGGTGGCGATAATGATCTGGGTGATGAGGGGCAAGCCGCCCTTCGCGCTGGCGAAGACTTTCTGGAATTTAGGAATGAAAAAGACCAGCAGCACACTCAGCACCACCGCGGCCATCAGCAGCAGAACCGCTGGGTAGATCATTGCCGTGAGCACCTTGGAGCGGAGCTCCTTTTCCCGGGACTGGAAGTCAGCGATTTGCGCCAGGACAACGTCAAGAAATCCGCCGGCTTCACCGGCCTCGACCATCGCCGTGTAAACCTTCGGGAAGGTTTCTGGGGATCGGGCCATGGCGTTGGCCAGGGACATGCCATCCACTACCAGTCCGTGGATTTCTCGCCACTTCGCCGAGGCCACCGGCGACGAAGCCTCCTTACCGAGGATGGTCAGCGCCCGGCTCAACGGCACCCCGGCCGCCAGAAGGCTGGAGAGCAGCCGGGTGAAATTCTCCAATTCTTCCGAGCTCACCTTTGAACCACCAAAAGACAACCCGCCCAGACCCTGGGTTCCGGTGGCCAAATCCTTGCCAGGTTTGACCGTTCGATTTCCGCTGCCACCTGCTTCGGTGACGCTGACGGGACGCAGGCCTCGAGTCTCGATGACTCGCAAGGCTTCAGAACGGTTGGCCGCTTCAGCGATGCCATCGGCCATCTGCCCATTGGCTTGCAGTGCTCGGTAGGTGAAGGTCGGCATGGGTCAGGTTCGTGAACCCGATGCCCCAGAACCTCGGGCTCGGTCAGTGGCTTCGCCCGAATCGGCCGGAGCCTGAAATCGCGGTGTTTCCTTGTCGGTCGTGACGCTCAGGACCTCTTCTACTGTGGTGATACCCTGAGCCACCAAGCGCCAACCGTCTTCGGCCAATGTTCTCATGCCGGAAGTTCGGGCTGCCGATCGAATTTGGTCGGTAGAGCCATTTTCCAGAATCAGCCGACGAATATTCTCATCGGTGTCCATCCATTCGAAGATGGCATGACGTCCGAAGAATCCAGTTTGCCGGCATTCGCGACATCCGACGGCCTTAAAGAGTTCCACCTCTGGAGCAATACCCATGCGGGATCGGAAGGATTTCGCATGAGCCGAGGTGTCGGGAACCTTGCAATGAGGACACAAGACTCGAACCAACCGCTGGGCTAGAACGGCTTCGAGAGACGACGCCACGAGGTACGGCTCGACTCCCATATCTACTAGGCGAGTCAGAGCGCCAGGGGCGTCATTGGTGTGCAGGGTGGAGAAAACCAAATGGCCGGTCAGTGAGGCCTGCACCGCGATTTGCGCTGTCTCCCGATCTCGGATTTCACCGATGAGCACGACATCCGGATCGTGGCGGAGAATGGACCTCAACCCACGAGCGAAGGTGAGTCCGGCCTTCTCCGAAACCTGGATCTGGTTCACCCCCCGGAGCTGATACTCAACGGGGTCCTCGATCGTGATGATTTTGCGGACCTCGTCGTTGATCTCGTTGAGGGCCGTGTAAAGAGTCGAGGTCTTGCCGCTGCCGGTCGGGCCTGTCACCAGCACTATGCCATGTGGCAAATTTAGCACCTTCTGAAAACGCTCCAACTCGCGGTCTCCAAGACCGATATGGGCCAGATCCCTCAAGGTCGAGTTCTGTCGCAGAAGACGCAGGACCACCGCCTCGCCATGAAGCATCGGAATTACCGAGACACGAATGTCGACCTCGGTGTCTTCGATCCGAACCTTGATACGCCCATCCTGAGGCAGGCGCTTCTCGGCGATGTTCAGATGGCTGAGGATTTTGACGCGCGAAACGATGGCCGGTTGGAACTGCTTGAGCTGAGCCGGGAGCGGAATTTCCTGCAACTCACCATCGATGCGGTACCGAATGCGGAACTCGTGCTCGAAGGGTTCTAGATGGATGTCGGAGGCGCGCAGTTCAATGGCATCCTTAAGGACTTGGTTGACGAAGCGAATGATCGACGCTTCATCCTCGGCTCCGGCGTCGAGGTTGGAATCCTCGGTGTTTTCATCGACGACCTGAACCGATTTCTCCTCGTCGAGTGCGCCGATGGTGTCGGCTCCGACTCCGAGGTTTTTCTTCATCTCCCGCAGGAGCGCCTCCCGCGGCGACAGAACCAATTTGAGACGGAGGCCGGTGAGTGAACGGAGTGTGTCCAGTCCCCGCGTCGCAAAAAGACGGCAACTGGCAATTTCGATAGAACCGTTGTCGCGGCGCAGCGGCAGCAATTCTTCCTTCAGCAGAATGCGGGCCGGGAAAAGCGCGAGCACCTCACGATCGGCCTCAACCGAATCCAGGGGGAGAAAGCCCACCCCATATTCGTGGCTCAGCCATTCTAGAACATCCCGCTCGGTGGCATCTTCACCCCCCGCGGTTGAAGATCCTGTGAGTAACCGGGCCTGAACAAACGCCAACGCATCGGCGGCAGAAAGTTGCCGCTCGGCGATCATCCGATCGAGAAGCGTTTGGGTGGGTGTCGAGGCTTCGGCCATGGTGCGGGTAAATGACGGAGCAATTGTCGGAATGGAATCCTCCGAGAACAAGACCGGGAGGTGGCACCCGAGGAAACGTGGAGAAGCCTGGTTCCCCGCTTTCCGTCAAGTGCCCCTCCCGGGGTCGTCGCAGGATTTGTCGTTTACTTCAGCAAGCCGAGCAATACCGCACGGGCCTCTTGCTTGACGGAGAGAAGTTGGCGGAGTTCATCCTGAGCCTTCTCGAGTTGCCCTTCCTTCACCTTCGCCGCTGCGCGGTAAGCCGTCAGCTTGACCTTAATATCATCGGCAGAGGCACCGGAATCCAAGGCGGCCTGCAAGACCTCTGCATCCGGGTTAGCCTGACCAAAACCGCCGCGTCCCTGACGACCACCCTGACCGCCTTGGCCGGCTTGGCCCGCTTGACCGCCGGGGCCGCCGGGGCCTCCAGGGCCGCCGCCGGGGCCGCCCATGCCTCGACCAACGCCAAATCGGAAGTCACTGATTTTCTTTATGCGAGACTCAATGACGCTCCATTCTGAATCATCTTTCACGGCCAGCTGCTCGCGAACGCGTTCCATCATGCGTTGACGCATTTGCTCGGGATCCCAGTTGCCACGACCCTGGCGACCGCCGGGAGCGCCCGGTGCGCCCGGTTGGGCTGCCGGTGCCTCGTTCTGGGCCAAGAGCGACCCGGTGGCTGTGGAAAGAATCAGGCCACAAATGGCCAACAGGGAGGCGAAAGACAAACGTTTCATGGCTATCGTTGTTAATTGCGGAGTCAAGAAAACCCCAGACGAGAGTGCTGACCGCAGCCATCGCCGACTGGTTACGATGGAAGCGAATCGACCGTGCGCTCGACCGTTCCATCGCTCTTTGGATAAAATCGTTCCGATAGGCTCTAGAAAGAAATCCTTCGGGACCCAGCTCACGAATAAATCCGAGACCTGTGCGCTCTTTTATATCTGCCCACGCTCTGCATCCATTCATCCATTCATGCCGCATCTCCACGAAAACATCGATTTCACCGTCGCCCTCTTCGTCGTTCAGGACCGGAAGGTGCTGGTCATTCTACACCGCAAGCTCAGCAAATGGCTGCCGCTGGGCGGGCACATCGAATTAGACGAGGACCCGGAGCAGGCGGCCTTGCGGGAGGCCCGTGAGGAGAGCGGTCTGGAAATCGAGCTTCTCGGCGAGCGACCGCCAACCACCGAACCCGGTACCCGGGCCCTCATTGCTCCCCGATTCCTCGATATCCACCGCATTCATGACACCCATGAACACATCGGCATGATTTATTTTGCCCGTCCCATCCGTGGCTCGCTCACCCTGGCGGTCGAAGAGCATCGGGACATCCGTTGGTGTTCTCCCGAAGCGCTCGAGGAACTGGATCCACCCATGAGCGGAGCCGTGAAGTGGTATTGCCTCAAAGCCATTGAAGAGGTTTCCAGCAAGTCAGCCGGAACGACTCCATTGGGCGGTCACTCATAGCGCGACGAACTCTTTCGCAAGACCAGGCGACACGGAGGTTCTGGCCAATGGGAGGCCCGCCGCGAGCTCTCAACGAAGCGCTGGCTGAAGTAGGTGCAGCAAGGCACTAGGATCCATCGGCAAATCGTTCCGCCTCGGGGCCTGCCTAATCTTTTTGAAGGATTCTTCCCGGGGATGGGGATCCCGATTCCAAAAGAACTTCGACCGCCCAATCCGGACTGGCGATGGCCGGGGTCACCAGCGGTTGATCAAAATTCTGAAAGATCCACACGTTGGTCTTCGTTCCCGGATTCAACGTCAGGCTCTGCGGTTCGAGCACTGGGGTGAGTTCAACTCCGGCCGGCAAGGCCAGTGGCCACGTTTCAGCGGGCGTGCTGGCTGGTTTGCTCCAGCGCAGGCTGAGTCCCTGAGTCGAACCCGGGCCCTCGATCAGCCGCCATTCCAAGGCCGACGCATCGTTGACCACCCGCCGCCCCAACTCACGAGGCTTCCCATTTTCCCAGAACCTGAGAACCACCGTCGTTGGTTTCCCGACCGCTGTTTTGAGGCGCAATTGACGCTGCGCAAAGAGCCCAGGTTCTTGCGGACCTCCATAACGCCGGTTCTGACCTCCTCCTCGGACGATTTCCGGGTGGAATGTGACCAACGCATAGAAGATGGAAAACGGCAGTGCCACTATGAGGGCTAAGTGCAGCAATAATCCCCCGGCGAAGGCCCACCAACCGCGTCCCCGTCGAGGTTTCTGGACTCCGCGACGACGAGAGCGGAGGTACACCCCACTCAACAGGAGGGTGAGAGCTAGCCCGGCAATCCACCGTGACTTGAAAAACTCCGGATCACCCCCCTCTTCGCCCCCGCGGCCTAAGACCACCGAACCTAGAGTGCCACCAATTACCATTAATAGACCCCGAATACCGGCCGTTGCGAATAACGCCCAAGCCCGGCCGCGACGCTCAGGCTCCGGGCCTTGGAGCCGCCGCAGTGCCAGCCCGCCGAAGATCGACCCAATAAAACCAACCCATACTGCTGCGAAAAGCGTTAGGACCACCGGCCCTAAGCCGTCCATATCCATCGCCATCAGCCGCTGAAACAGCCATCCGGGGACGATGAGGAGAATCCCGAAAGCGGGCACCGACAAAACAGCAGCGATCAAGGACAGCCGGGACCATCGCTTGAGGATGGGCAGGTCAGCCGGCGGAATAAAAACCACATTAGATGGAGTGTCGGACGCGCTAATGGGATCCACTGATAACCCAGGGTTTTCTAATTGGCGACACCTTGTCGCCGGCGCGTAAAATTGATGAGAGCCGGTCGTTCCCTGTGGAATTCACTTTCAGCCGGGAAGGACCCGTCCTAGACTCGCACCGCTGTTGGCCGATGGTGTAATGGTAGCACAGGGGCCTTTGACGCCCTTAGTCATGGTTCGAATCCATGTTGGCCAACCATATTTTTAGCCCGTTTTTGGGCCCTTTTTGAGCGCTAAAACTTTTTGAGCGCCGACAAACTGCGCTGATAGAGACAAAACCGCCCCCTTTTCCGTGCAATGATCCTTCAGCGGTGTTGGAAACTGAGCCCAACATGAGCCCAACATGAGCCCAACAGGGCGCTCAATAACCCCCTACAGGGCGCCCAAGAAAAAACCCGCCTGAATCAGGCGGGTTTGTCTTCGAGCTGGAATTACTGCCAGCCCCTTTTGAAGGTCTATTACTTGACGGCCTCGATGTGGGTCACGGCCAACTCCTTGTGTTCCTTATCCAAGGTGCCGGTCACTTTAACCTTCTTGGTCTCGCTGCAGATTTCCTTGTGGAAACCCTTGGAGACATCACCAGTCAGCTTGTAGGTGGTGGTATGGTCGCCTTCTTTCACTTCGACGACGTTCTGGCACTTGTCGGCCTTCTTGAGGGCGCACTTCAGGCACTTGCCTTCGCCCGTGAGGGTGACTTCCTTAGCAAAGGCAGAGGTGGAAAGGGCGGCCAGAACCGCAACAGCGAGGATCAGTTTCATAGAGTTCTTGTATGATTGTTTCCCGGGTAGCTGATCATATCTGACCCTCACAGGCAAGATATAAATCATTGGTTTAGATTTTCTTGAATCCAAACTGGGCTCCTATTGCTTAAGTGGACCCTTTCGACACCTTTTTATGTCCATAAATTCCTGCTGCAGGTTGCGGAGCGTTCCCTGGAATCTGGGACGGACAACCTTTTACAGAGCTGTTGTTTTAGAATTTCTCATCTCGGAATTTCTGTGAAACTTGTTTCGTTATCGATATATTTATTGTTTTAACCAATTTAGATGATCATTGCTCGTCGAATCTCGGCAACGTTCCGGAATTGACGGGAAGTTGGCTGTTTGAAATTCGCGGTTTTACCGAATCCTCGGATCTGTTTTCTTCCAGGATGAGCGCCAGCGTTTCTTCCTCCTTCCAAATGAGGCCGAATGCGTCTGGGGGCTAGCAGACTTGATAAGAATTCGTTTGGGCAGCCGACAAGCTCAGGCCGAATCGATAATCCGCTGAGTTTCTGAGCTCAGTGGTTGTCAAACCGGCAGGTTTCATCGGTTTTCATACCGTCACAGAGAGTTGGTTTTGGCCACCAGAGGCCGCCCGAGGACCTCCCGGATAGGGACCGATCTCCGAGCGGTACGACTCCGCGGCGGTCCGTGTCTGTAGACGTGTTGTGCGACGACGATTGTTTTTTCCAAGGGGGAAGAATAATTGTCTTTGAACACACCTCGCCTGGCAGCTCAGGGAATGGTCGGTGAGACACCGGGCCTACAGCGCACCACCCAGCCCACGACGTCACCCTGTAGGCCGGGTCCCCCGACCCGGCGTTCCCCGCATTTTCCCTACGGCCCGACGTTTAAGGACGCCCGGTGAGACACCGTCCCTATCAAACTGACGGGCCATCCCCCGCTGTCACCTCCCCGGTAGGGAACGAGTCTCTCGGGCCATCCCTTCCTCGCTCGGCAGGCCGGGGTATGGACGGTGAGGGCACTGGTCCTACCAAACCTGTTACCGAAGTGTTCACTTCAACTTCGCTTCTTCACACTGTTCCACGTGGAACATTAGAATCGAAGGACTGCCTCGCCCTAAGATTGCTGATTGGGAAGAAATCACTAGCCTCCTGGGATGTTCGTCTATCCTAAGCGGTATGATGTCATTGTGGTGGGAGCTGGCCATGCTGGGGTAGAGGCGGCTTTGGCTGCCTCGCGGATGGGCTGCAAAACCCTCCTGTTGACCATCAATTTGGACACCATTGGGCAAATGTCCTGCAATCCCGCCGTTGGAGGGCTTGCCAAAGGTCACCTCGCTCGAGAAATAGACGCTCTCGGTGGCGAGATGGGGAAGACAACCGACCTCTGCGGTCTCCAATTCCGAATGCTCAACACGAAGAAGGGTCCCTCGGTGTGGGCTCCCAGGGCGCAATGCGACAAGAAGGCCTATCAGTTTCGTTTGAAGTGGGTCTGCGAACGCCAGCCCCTTTTAGACTGCAAACAAGGTCAAACGGTCCGTTTGCTCCATCGAGAGGGTCGCGTTTATGGGGTCGAGACCGCCTTGGAGGTTCAATTCCTCGCCGAAACTGTCGTGGTTACTACCGGGACATTCCTGCGAGGTCTCATGCACATAGGGGCCAATCAGCAATCCGGCGGTCGTGCGGGTGAATCGGCGGCCACCGGCCTTTCAGGGTCCTTGGCTGAAGTGGGCCTCCGATTGGGTCGACTGAAAACCGGCACCCCCCCTCGATTAGTCCGTCAATCCATCGATTTCACCCGAACTGAGCCCCAATATGGGGACGAACCGGTTCCCTGGTTCACGTATTGGAAGGAGGACCTCTGGAACGATCCATTGTTCCATGTGGAACATCGCACTGGAAGTTCCACGCTTCCTCCTGGGCCTTACCCCGCGGGATCCATCTTAGCACGACATGGCAGTCAAGAACCCTGCTACATCACCCATACCACGGATCGCACCCGGGAGATCATCCTCCAGAATTTGCACAAGTCCCCGATGTACTCAGGAGTGATTGAGGGCGTTGGACCCCGTTATTGTCCAAGCATTGAGGACAAATTCGTCCGGTTTGCCGACAAACCGAAACATCAGATCTTCTTGGAACCAGAGGGGATCGCCACCGACGAAATTTACGTCAACGGGTTCTCGACCTGCCTTCCCTTTGAAGTTCAGGTCGAAATGGTCCATTCCATCGTTGGTTGCGAACAGGCAGAAATCCTCCGGCCCGCCTACGCGGTCGAGTACGACTTTTCTGATCCCACCCAACTCTCTCCCAGCTTAGAAACGCGCTGCTGCCAGAATCTCTTCCTAGCAGGCCAAATTAATGGCACATCCGGTTACGAGGAAGCCGCAGCCCAAGGAATCCTGGCCGGAATCAATGCGGCCCGACGAGTCCAGGCCAAGGACCCGATCGTCCTACGACGAGATCAGGCTTACATTGGGGTTCTCATCGATGATCTCGTCACCAAAGGCACCCTGGAGCCTTACCGGATGTTCACCAGCCGGGCCGAATACCGTCTCCTCCTGCGTCAAGACAACGCCGACCAACGCTTGAGCCCGATCGGTCGGGACATCGGTTTGCTACCTCAGCGGCACTTTGACCAATTCTCCTCCAAACTTCTCTCAATTCAGGAAGAAGTCCGTCGCCTTCAAACCACCCGGCATGGTCAGGACCTCCTGTCTGATCTCCTCAAGCGGCCCGAAGTGGAGTACAGCACCTTGCCCGGTCTCCGGACCGATCTGCCGGACGAAGTCACTCTCCAAGTCCAAATCACTCTCAAATATGCCGGTTACATCGATCGCCAAGAGGCTGAAGTCCAACGCCTGCGTCTTTGGGAGAATCAAGGCATTCCGACGACTTTAGACTATGGACAAGTACCCAGCCTACGGATCGAGGCCCGCTCAAAGCTCCAGTCGATTAGGCCCACCTCCTTAGGTCAGGCTGGCCGCATCAGCGGGGTCACCCCTGCTGATGTCTCGGTCTTGAGTCTCTTCCTCAAACGAATGATGGCAGCCCCATCCAAAGCAGAATCGGAGTCCAACGCCTGCTGCTCAGAGGAACACTTAGATGCCCCTGGGGCCCACAATCAGTGCTGCGGAGACCTTTAACCCTCAACGATTTTGCCGGATCGGTCGTTCTTATCGGGTCTGTTTCCACTAAGGCTTCGTTGTTTGCTCGTTACAGACCTGAATCCGGCCATCGCCCCACTCACGCACCGTCTTACAACAAATTCAGCCCTGCTCTCCCTTCCCTGCTCACTCAATCCTTCCAGCACGAGCGCTCTCATGCGGATTAATTGGGCCGGCAGCCTCCTTTCTTGGCCGGGTGGTATGGAGAGTTGCCGAGACCAACGAAGTCCGAGTACCGTCTCCCCGTGCCGAAGCCCTCGCGTCTCCAACAAATCCAGGCGGATGTCGCGGCAACTTTCCGCGACGGTGTTCCTGCCCATCCAGATCCAGAATCCCTGTCCTCGTTCCAAAAGTTTACTTATTTCTGGGCTCTGGTAATCCGCTTCTTCGCGAAGAACCGCTGCCAAGTCCGCGCCTCGGCCTTGGCCTACACGACTTTAATGGCCTTGGTGCCGTTGCTGGCGGTGTCTATCAGCATGCTGGCGATCTTTCAGATCTCCAACGCCAAGAAAGCCATTGATCATTGGATCTCTCAGCTTGTCCAAAATGTGGCTCCAACGTTGGGATTGTCGGGTCAACAAGGAGCCGACGTTTCGCAGGAGGCCGTGGTCACCAAAATCGTCAACATCGTCTCAGACATCCCTTTCGGCACGATCGGCATCACCGCGATGATCGGTCTGATCTTTGCCGCTATCTCAATGATGCGGACCATCGAAGCTGCCTTCAACGACATCTGGGGTGTCACCCGCTCTCGGTCCTGGTGGAACAGCATTCTCCTCTACTGGGGCGTTCTGACGCTCGGGCCGGCCGTCCTGGCCTTGGTCACCACCTCCAGTTATGTCCAAGCTACCTTCCAACAGGTCGAATGGATGCAGAAACTGCCCCTCTTGGGCATGCTCAACACCGCCCTTCTTCCCATCATCACGCTGACCATTGCCTTTGGCCTCTTCTACTTGTTGATGCCCAATACTCGGGTCGATCCCCGATCGGCTGCCGTTGGCGCAGCGGTTGCCGCCACTCTCTGGTGGGGTAACTCCCAACTGGGAGCGCTCTACAATACCCGAGTAGTCACCTACTCCAAGATCTATGGTTCCCTGGGTGCGGTGCCCCTGTTCCTTCTAGGACTCTATTTTTCCTGGTTAATCCTGCTCTTTGGATCGCAAGTGGCCTACGTCTTCCAAAACCGTGGCGCTTACCTTCAGGACCGTCAAGCCGACTCGATCCACCAAAACGGGCGCGAGTTCGCCGCCTTACGTTTGATGACCGCCATTGGGATGTGCTTCCAACGGGGCGAGCGCCCTCCGGCTGAGTCGTCACTGGCCAACCAGTTGGGAATCCCTCCTAAACTCGCCGCATCCCTGCTCCTTTCGCTGGCCTCCTCCGGTCTTTTGCACGAAACCTCAGGGGCCGAAGCCGCCTTCGTTCCGGCTAAACCCCTGACCGAAATTTCCCTTAAATCCATCCTACTCGCCATCCGAACGGCGCATGGACGGGATATTTCTACCGCTGAGGATGCCGGGCGCCAGCCGGTGACTCAGGCTCTGGATGCGGTTCGGAAGGCTGAAAACTCCATGGCCTCGAACCTCTCGCTAGCCCAACTGGTCGGTGAGGCCCTTGAAGCCGCCAACACCTCAGACCCGAAGCGCCACCTCCCCTTGCCCAATTCTTCGTCGGTGTCCTGACTTTTCAACGCCCAGCTCTCCGCCCTCGATTTGCTCCAAGCGTCATCGAGGAACCGGGCCGTCAAACGCCAGCTCGGTTTTGGTCCCGCGGACGTCGTCGACCATGCTGACACTGCAAGTCCATCGGTCGGCCTGCTCCCGGAACTGGGTGATCGAGAAGTGCTTGAGCCGAACCTTGCGCGCGTCATAGACCTCGGCACTCAGGACCACTCCGAGCTTTTCATCGATCCAGGACCTGACCGAAGCGGGTCCTTCGGGTTTCTTCGAGACGCTTTCAAGCACTTGACACCACCTACCATTGCTCAATTCGCGACCACTAACGCGCTGTTCTGGCCAATGAAGAAATTCCATACCCAATTCATGAAGTAAAAAGTCACTCTTTGCGATCGCCCAATCCCCAGGCGCTCGCCCCCCCTGGATAGGTGGTTTCCCAAGACCCTCGACCACCACTTCAAAGGTCGGAGGGCCCTCAGCATTGTAGTGGATCCTTGAAACCTCCCCTGCGCCCTTCGCGCCCGGGCCTCCCACCTGATATTCAACTGTCCATCGCCCCTTCCCGAGTTGAGTGACCACAGTCACCGGAATCTGACGGCGACCCTCCCGATTGCGGATCCTCAAGACCGCCTGATTGGTCGAGGGGTCTTCGGGAGCCACCGTCCGCAACCGTTGGGCCAACTCTCGTCCCTGGGACTCCGCCGTCTCATCGGCGCCAGCAACCGACAACACACCCGTCCAGACGACAAGAATCCAGAGGATGGCCAAGACCAACCCGGGAACCCGGCTCTTTGCCGGCAATGAAGAAAGCAGGACTCTCATCGGAGAATTACCTGAGGACGCTCTCCGCGTCGACCTTGCACGATCAATCCTGGTACCCGCGGCGCCGAAGCGCCTCCTGAGCAGCCGCACCCTCCCTCTCGGCTCCCCAGCTGACGCCGCCACCTTCGCGGTGCCCACTGAGCCCAGAAGAACAACCCCAACGTGATTCCCACCACGCTCAGAGCCGCTAATTTCTGCCAGTCCATACCCGGCAGCATAGCCGCCGCCCCCGGGGGAGCAATCCCTCGCGTCAGCGCCGAATTTGGACATTCCTGACGATTGACCTGATGGCTAGGCATGATTGTCTGTCCGCCATGCAGCCCTCCCTCTTGGAATGGTTACGTCGCCCGATATGGGTCGTGGCCTTCGAGCCCGCTGTCGTCGTCGGTTTGTTAACCCTCTGCGGATGCTCTGCCTCCTCCCGAGCGCAGATGCTCATGCCTGCTCCTGATTTTCCTGCCGTCATCCGCCCTTTAGATGGGAGTGTTGGCTCTGTGGTTCTGGTCAATGAGCGCCTGCGGTTTGTTGTTCTAGATTACTCCTTCAGCACGCTGCCACCCACCGGGTCCTTTCTGGAAGTGTACCGTTCCTCCGACCGCGTGGGCCGAGTCCGGTTGTCCCGATGGAGCAATCCGACAACGGCCGCCGCCGACATCCTGGAAGGCACTCCCCAAGTCGGCGACACCGCTCGACCCGATTGATGCCTCATGAGTTGGTTTTAATTTCTTATACCTTTCATCCGAAGGGAGGCTCGCTTGACCCTCCTATGGGCCAGTCTACCATCGGCGGTCGTGCGTTCGTTTTGCCTCTTCTTTTGCAGCGTGGTGCACCTCTTCGCCCTCTGCCTTGGACTCATCCGTCCACATGGCCTGATGGCTGCCGAAGCTGCTGCGGGTCTGGCCCAAACACTGCGATCAGGAACCTCATCCGATCACCGTACTGCCGACGGCATCGCCTTATTCGTGCCTTCGGGCGAACCCGCGACCCCCTTCTTAGTTCAGGGGCCCTTCACCTCAGCCTGGTCTGGAGAGCTGTCCGTCGATCTTCGCGGCGAGTACTTCTTCCATGGGCTTTTCACGGGGCACCTCAAGGTTTCCATTAATGATGCGGTGGTCCTCGATGCCGACGGCAAAAGCCCGGCCTGGATTGATAGCTCGAAGGTCCGACTCAACAAAGGGGCCAACAAAATCCTCACCGAATACTCGGCTCCCAAGTCCGGTGAAGCCCTGGTGCGAGTGTATTGGTCTGGCAAAGAGGTTCCCTTCAATCCCATCCCCGTGGGCGCCCTCAGCCACACTGCTAACGCCGACATCTCCTCCGCCAACCAACTACGACGAGGCCGCGATTTGTTTGCTGAACTCCGGTGCTCGCACTGTCACACCACCCAGGGCGGCATGCCCGATCTGACAGCCGACGCTCCGACCTTCAGTGGAATTGGATCCCGGCGGCACTCGACGTGGCTGGCTCAATGGATCGCGAACCCGGAATCCCTTCGACCCGGCTCTCCCATGCCCGCGCTCTTCCACGGAGCCGAAACTGCCTCTCACTCCGACGCCATTGCTGCTTTCTTAGGTTCCCTCAAGGCAGCCACCCCTCTCACACCCAGCGCTTCTTCCACGGCCGACCTCATCGAAGCCGGCCAGTCTCTGTATGAGAAGCTCCACTGTGTCGCCTGCCACGTGGCTCCCGACGACGCTAAGGCCGACCCGGCCAAGATCTCCCAAAAGCAAGTCCTGGCCAAATTCAAGCCGGGGGCTCTGGTCGCCTTCCTCCGGAAGCCCTCGGAACACTTCGCATGGATCGGGATGCCCGACTTCAAGCTCTCCTCCGATGAAGCCTCCCAGCTGGCTGCCTACCTCGAATCGGCCGCGGACAAACCCTCGGAACGTTCTATCCCCTCCGATGAGGCATTGATCCTCAAGGGAAAGAGCTTGGTCCAAAACTCCGGCTGCCTGAACTGTCACACCCTAGACCTCCCCAACACCTACAAAGCTCCGGCGCTGGCCGCTCTCAAGGCCGAAGCCTGGTCTGCGGGTTGCCTGGCTACCTCTCCCGCCGCTGAATCAACAGCACCCCGCTATACTCTCTCCTCCGCCGATCGCCAGGCGCTGGCGGCCTTTGGTCGAACAGACCGCTCTTCCCTCACCCGACACACCGCTGCCGATTTCTTGGAACGACAAGCGGTGTCTCTGAATTGCCGGGAATGCCACGGGAAATTCGAAGGCTTTCCTGCCTGGGAGCTCCTAGGTGGCAAGCTCAAGCCCGAATGGGCCAGCCGTTTCATCGGTGGATCGGAATCCTGGAAACCCCGCCCGTGGCTAGAATCCCGGATGCCCGCTTTCCCCACTCACGCCGCGTTTCTGGGCCAAGGCTTAGCCACCGCCCATGGATTGCCTCCGGTGACTCCTGATGATGATGCTCCCGATGCCGAGTTGGCCAAGGTGGGCCACAAGCTGATTGGAACCTCTGGAGGCTTCGCCTGTATTTCCTGTCACAGCGTCGGCGACTTCGGAGCGACACAAGTCTTCGAGGCACCAGGCATTAACTTAGCTCACTCTTTTGAACGTTTGCAGCCCGACTTCTATCGCCGCTGGTTGCGCAATCCTGTTTCCTTGGACCCCAATTCCAAGATGCCTGCTTACTTTGATGAAGAGGGCAAGAGTGCCTTGGCCGAGGTGCTGGAAGGCGATGGACCCAAAACCATTCGCGCGCTCTGGGAATACATCCGACTCGGTTCCAAAATGCCCAAGCCGGAATAGTCCTCACTCGATTGCTCCATCGACAAAAGAAACCCCGGGCCAATTACGGCACCGGGGTCGAACCGAGCGAAACCAAAGTCATCGCTGATTTGGTCTGAAACCGGCTACGTGGGCTGTCTTCTTAAACTCGGCCCTGTCTCTAGGGTCTCATCAGAACGCCCGATTCAAGACCCAACACATAGCTCTCTTCGGAGCTGGATTCGGGTTACCAGCGCACGCTCTCGAGGAACTTCAACGACTGCGGGATTTGCTCCACGCTGGAAGCCGATTCATCCTCGATGAAGTAGTGCTTAACGCCCGCCTTCTGGGCGGCCTTCAAAATCTTGGGCCAGTCCATTTGACCGGTGCCCAATGCCACGTCGTTGTTGGGATCGGTTCCACCGTTGTGGAAACCCGTCGGCACACCCTTCTTCAAGTCTTTCAAGTGCATCAACTCCCAGCGACCGGGATATTTGGCCAACCAGTCAGCGGGATCCTCACCGGGATATTGAACCCAAAGGATGTCCATTTCGAAGGCCACGTAGCGCGAGTCGGTTTCCCGAATAAGAAAGTCCATCGCCTGCAGACCCCAACTATCCCGATGTTTAAATTCATAGCCATGGCAGTGGTAGAAGACCTTGATGCCGTGGGCCGCCAGCGCTTTGCCGGCCTTGTTGAAATCCGCGGCAGCCTTGTGGGCGGCCTTAATGTCGAACTCGCCCTTGCCTTTAATCCAAGCCGCCCCGACATACCGGATCCCCAACTCATGACATTCCTTGGCCACGGCCTCGGTGTCCCCGGTGATGCGCTCCATAGGGAAATGCCCGGCGATAGGCTTTAAACCAGCCTGTTCTAGCATTAGGCGGTAGGCCGGATTCTTCAGGTTGTTGTTGCCCGCCAACTCGACCTCTTGAATGCCAAAACCTTTCACCGTTCCTATGGTCTGGGGAACGTTGCGGGTGAACTGGGCCCGAAGACTGTAGAGTTGGATGCCCACCGGACCCCGGAAATGAGAACCGGTGCCGACGGATGCGGTGTGAGTGGAGCAACCGGCAGTGACCCAGGCGGCCACCAGTGCAATCCAGAGGAAGGGACGAAACGCGCTCTTCATGACGGATCCGAGTCAACCTCATCGGATCCGTCCTGCGCAACCGGGGATTGCCGCTTGGGGCCTGTTTATCTTTAGACCATCGCCAACCTTCAACTCATCCGCATCGGCATAATGACGTACAGGAAGGGCTCGTTGGTCTTCAGAACGCCAGGGCTGAGTTCATCGATGAGTTCGAAATAAACCTCGTCGGTGTCCAAGGCTTTCAAGGGATCCATGAGGTAGCCAGGGTTGAAAGCGATCGCAAAATCTTTGCCTTGATACTTAATGGCCACTGTTTGACGGGCTTCGCCCACTTCAGGGGCATTGGCAGTAATGGCCAACTGATTGCGGCTGAAGGTCAACTTCACCGAATTCTGCTTATCGGTTGTCATGATCTCAGCCAGACGGAGCGACTTGAGAAATTCTTCCCGATTGAGCGGCACCCGTTCCAACGGCTCGGCAGGGATCACTTGGCGATAGTTCGGATACACTCCATCCACTAACTTGGTCACTAAGATCGCCGAGACGGCGCCTTCGGCGGTAGGCTGCGTCGCGAACGAAGCTTGGTTTTCGGTAAACTTCACCTCCACGTTACCGCCACCTTGGAGCAATCGCGTCAGTTCATTGATCGCTTTAGTGGGAAGGATGAAATCGGCCTGGTTGTCGGCTGAAATTTCAAATTCTTCTTCGCACAAAGCCAGACGACGACCGTCGGTAGCGACCAAGATCAGCTTGTTTTCCTTGAGGCTGATATAAATCCCGTTGAGGACAAAACGGCTCTCGTCGGTGGAAACCGCAAAACTCGTTTTGCGGAGCATTCCTTTCAGTTTGTCCTGAGGGATGATCACCGTGCGGTTCTGAGCGAACACCGGCAGCGGTGGGAATTCCTCGGCCGCGAGACCGTTGACTTTGAAAAACGAGCTTCCAGCACGGATCGAAGCCGTCGACTTCTCGTCAATCTCGATCTCGATCTCCGTAGCAGTCAGCTCGCGCGTGATGTCTACCAGCTTTTTCACGGGCAGCGTAGCCCGACCCGCCTGCTCTACGGTGGCGGCTACCGAACAGGTGATGGTTACATCCAGATCGGTGGCGGTCAGCGAGAGGCGCCGATCACCGGTCTCCAACAGAACATTGGACAAGATGGGGAGCGTTGATCGCGACCCCACGATGTTCTGTACGGCCTGAAGGCCAACGAGCAGCTGATCTTTGGCGATCGTTAGTTTCATTGTCTGTTTACTATCAGTGGAGAGTCTTCAAAGAGAAAGTCCTTAGTAAGGACGGTGAACAAAACTTACAACCGGAGCAAACCCCGTCAAACAGGGCTGAAAAAAGATTTTCTGACGGTGAACTGTTTTGGGAACAACCCGGGCCGAAGGCTCCAACTGGGGTTGTTGGGCTCCTATCGGCACTCCTTTGGACCGTTGTTCCCAAAGTTCTGCGAAGAACTTCCTGTTCGCGAAGCTTGAACCGGAAGAAACCGTTCGTAGGGTGTGCCTCGAATGGAAGCGATGGGCAGCGATGGAAACGCCAAAATCCGAGAATGGACCTTGGAAGGCGGGCATTTGGTCCGAACTGAAGAGTTTACCGATTTTAGAGCCGCGATGCTCTGGGTCAACCGGGTTGCCAATCTGGCAGAGCAACGGAACCACCATCCAGACATCGATATCCGTTGGAATCGAGTGACCTTGAAGCTGATGACACATGAAACGGGAGGGTTGACTGAGCGGGACTGGTCCTGGATTCAAGCCGCCGAAACCCAATTGGTTATCGATGACCGTTGATCCATAAAAACAGACCGGCAAAGGGCTGTTTAAAGACCAATAGAAGTCTGAAAACTAATCTTTGGTCAGAAAAAACCCGCGTTGCTTCGTCGAGACCGGGTAGCCCGCCCGCTCCATCACTTGAAGCATGTCTTCCCAAACTTTCCGTTTTTCTGAAAGGGCCAGATTTCGAAGCAGGTACGCTGGATGATACGTTGGCATCAGGGGTAAGCCTCGATAGTTCTGCCAAGAGCCCCTCAGTTGGCTAATTCCAGCCGTTCCCTTACCCAAGAGTCCTTCGACCGCACTCGCTCCCAAAGCCACCACGACTCGGGGCTGAACCAAGTCTATTTGCCGTTCAAGCCAAGGAAGACACGTCGACACCTCGTCAGGCTTAGGTTTCCGATTGCCCGCAGAATCACCGGGGGTGTCCGGGCGACATTTGAGGAGGTTGGTTATAAAAACTGATTCCCGACCTAAACCCATCGCGGTGAGAATTTTGGTGAGCAGTTCTCCGGCTGGACCCGCAAAAGGTTCACCACAGAGATCCTCTTCAACTCCTGGCGCCTCGCCGACAAACAAGATCTTGGCATGGATGTCACCGACTCCAAAGACCACCGACTGACGAGAGGCTGCTAAATGAGAGCAACGGGAACAGGCGAAGATTTGGGATCGAAGTTCGGCCATCGCTGCGGCTCGGGCCTCCGGAGGCAACGGAGAGGGCAACGGCGCAGCCACCAAAGAGGTTTGAAAACTCGATGACGTAGAGGGAACCACCGCAACGGCCTTGGACCACCGCGACATTGCCGCCTCCGAACGGACAGCGGGAGGAACAACCGAAGACTGAGGAGACGCCGAGGCCAAATTCTCGGAAGGAATAGAAGGACTCTGAGAATTCTGAAAGGCGGGGCTCACCGTTTTGGCAATATCGCGCCGGGTGACCGATGAAAGAGGAGTGAGGGACGGGCTAGCGATGGAAAGGAGCGTGTCACGACGCACCGGGACCCAACCGACGCCTAGGCCTTTCAAGGTTTCCAGGTGCGCGATAGTAGCATCCAACAATTGCAAGTAAGCTGAAGACATCAGGTCCGAAGTCCACAGTCCAACCAATCGGGCCCTTTGCCAAGCGCCGTTGACCCAGCCCTAGATAGAGTGATGCTCCGGCCAGACAAACTCACAACAGAAGACCCATGAGCATCAACGGTTTCAGGAAAACCAAAATCATCGCCACCCTAGGACCGGCCACCGATTCGCCAGAGATGCTGGAGCGACTCATCCTCGCAGGGGCTAACGTTCTGAGGCTAAACATGAGTCACGCCAAACCAGAATGGGTGCGACGCGTGGTCCAAGACATTCGGATCTTGTGCGAACGCCATAAGCGGGCCGTAGGAATTCTCTTGGATACCCAAGGGCCATCGATTCGGACGGGCGATGTCGCCGAAAAGATCCCTTTGAGCGTGGGAGAGCATTTCACTTTTACGGTCCGTGGAAAAATCCCGGCCCAGGGCAAGTGGACCAGCGTCGGCTACGATCAATTTGCCGAGGACGTGCACGCCGGCGATATCTTGATCGTGGACAACGGGGAAATGAAGATGCGGATCTTGTCCAAGACGGCCGACACCGTTGAATGTGAGGTGCTGACCGATGGAACCATAGGCAGTCGTCGTCATATTAATTTGCCCGGGGTCCACGTCTCGTTGCCGGCACTGACAGAAAAGGACAAGGAAGACATCCAACTCGGACTCGAAGTGGGCGTCGACTACATCGCCTTGAGCTTTGTGCGCGAATCTCAGGACATCGAGTTACTGAGGGCCTTTCTGAAACAACACCCCTCCGCCCACCAACCGCAAATCGTTGCCAAGATTGAGCATCAGTTCGCGGTCAACCATTTCGATGCCATCGCCCGAGCAGCCGATGTGATCATGGTGGCTCGAGGTGATTTGGGAATAGAGTGCAACTATGAGGAGTTGCCGATCATCCAGCGGCGAATCGTCAAAACCTGTCAGCAACTGGGTCGACCGGTCATCGTTGCCACCCACATGCTGGAGAGCATGATCCAAAGTCCCACGCCCACCCGGGCCGAGATTACGGACGTGGCTAATGCGGTCTTTGAGCAGAGCGACGCCATCATGCTCAGTGGCGAGACCACTGTCGGAAAACATCCCCTGGGTTGCATCGAGGTCATGGACACGATCGCCCGACGCATCGAGCGCAGTGGCGGGACTAACTATCAGGAAAAAGCCGAGCTCACCTCTTCACGACAGAAGTTGGTACGGAGTGCCGTGGGACTCGCCGACGACATCAAAGCCAATGCAATATTGGTCTTCACCAAACGGGGTCACATGGCTCGGTTTGCCTCGTGGATGCGGCCGCGCCATTCGGTGGTTTATGCGTTCACCGATCGATGGCCGACCGCCGATGGGTTGACCTTGCTCCGCGGAATCATACCCCGGGTGGTGGCCTTCAATGCTCAAGATCCCGATCGAACCGTCGACGCCGCTGTCACCCAACTCATGAACGACGGATTGCTCCGACGAGGTGATACAGTTGTCGTCATCACCAACATGGCTTCCGGTGAGCGGATTGTGGATGGAGTGAAGATCCGTACGCTTGACTGATGCGGGCCGTCGGAAGGGAATCCCTCATCTTGAGTTCTTCACCCCCCTCTTGGAGATCCTGGTTAATTCTTGCCCGAGCATCGAATTTGCCAACGGTGTGGTCCAATTGCCTAGCGGCAGGGGTCTTGGGAGGAGGACTTGAATTGGGCCGAATGGGCGTGGTGATGTTGTCGGCCAGTTTGATTTACATAGGAGGCATGGTCCTCAACGACGCCTTCGACGCGGACTTCGACCGACAGTTCCGTCGTGAGAGACCGATCCCCTCGGGAGCGGTGTCCGAGCACAGGGTGTGGCAGGCGGGCTGGTCTTTGATAGTAGCCGGCGTCATCGGGTTGGCAGTGCAGGGCTGGTGGACTGCGATGTTTTCGGCACTGCTTGCTGGGTCAGTCATTCTCTACGACGCGATCCACAAGCGGGTGACGCTTTCCCCGGTGTTGATGGCAGCCTGCCGATTCTTCCTCTTCCTGACGGTAGCATCGGTGGGGGAACGCGGAGTCACCGGAGAAGTCTTGTGGGCAGCCTTGGCGCTGGCGGCATGGATCGTTGGTCTGAGCTACATCGCGCGCCGGGAAAGTAGGAGAGGTCCGATGGCCTACTGGCCTTTGGTATTTTTGGCGATCCCAGGAACTTTGGCCTGGTTGGTTCACGGAGACAACCCGGCCTTGGGCGTGATTTTGACCGGTCTTTTGGCGTTGTCTTGGACTGTGTGGAGCCTGAGTCACACCGTGGCCCGGGCCCAACCTCACTACGGCCGGACTGTCTCCGGTCTTCTGGCCGGGATTTGTCTGGTGGACCAGCTCGCCGTAGCGCCGGATCCCAGCGGGATGGCAGTCTATGCCGGTCTCTTCGTTGTTTCTCTCTTGGCACAGCGTTTCATCCCTGCGACCTGACTCGAGGATTGAACAACGGACACCGGACACCGGTGGCGTTAAACAAGAAGGCAACCCGAGAGTCTGATGGCGAAAACATCCTGGGATTGAGGATTGAGGGTAGATCACTTTCCTTTTGGCGGAGACGCGGTCCACGTCCATACTAGAAGCCGTTCGGGGAGCCGTTGATATCACGGCTGAGAGGGGGGCCGCAGCTCCCGACCCGTGGAACCTGATCCGGATCATGCCGGCGAAGGGATAACCCTTCTCCGCCCATGTCTGCCGGGAGGTTCCATCCGGAACATTCCTCACGGAATCACTGGGAACTGCTAATCTGACCGTTTCAAGTTCCAGAGACATTCTATCATGATCGCCGATCCCAAGACCGCTTTTGAACCGCATAGCCGAGAGCAGTTGCCAAACTCCAACCGGGTTTACGAGGCTGGCACTTTGCATCCAGCGATTCGGGTACCGTTCCGGGAGATTAGCCAGAGCCCCACGCACTTGGTGAGCGGAGCCGAGGAGGTGAACCCGCCCGTTCGGGTGTATGACTGCTCAGGCCCTTGGGGAGACCCACAGTTCAATGGTACCTCTGAAGAAGGATTGCCACCGTTGAGGGCGTCTTGGATCCGAGGCCGAGGTGATGTGGAGGAATACGATGGGCGCGAAGTAAAGCCCCAGGACAATGGTTACCTTTCCGGAAAGCATGCCGAATACGCCAGTAAGGCAGAGAAGAACCGCTTGGTTGAATTCCCCGGTTTGACGGCCAGCCGTCGGCGCACACTCCGAGCGAAGCCCGGCCAAGGAGTCACCCAGCTCGCCTATGCCCGAGCCGGAGTCATCACACAGGAAATGGAGTTCATCGCCATTCGGGAGTATATGTGTCTAGCCCGGCTGGCCGATTTGTCGGGCGATCGCGCCCGCAATGAGTTGTCCAAGCAGCATGCTGGATCGAGCCAATTACCCGACAGTCCTTATTCGCCGTCTATTTTTCGTCGATTCCCTCAACGGATTCCGGCTGAGATCACCGCTGAATTCGTCCGTAGCGAAGTCGCCGCTGGACGGGCCATTATCCCTTCGAACATCAATCACCCCGAAAACGAGCCGATGATCATCGGTCGGAATTTTCTGGTGAAGATTAACGCCACCATCGGCAAC
>SXGR01317445.1_pt1 | contig 28995 bp, 25 predicted proteins | sample 3174711 | NCBI WGS metagenome assembly SXGR01 (sample SAMN11356860, study PRJNA531348) | freshwater metagenome | isolation source: freshwater sample F1-60 | place: China: Fuxian Lake, Yuxi | collected 2017-12-25
AAGATGGTCAACTCCACCGAATGATAGGCACGCTGGAACGGAAAAAACCTGACTATTGATCGCACTGTGCGCAGGCCACTTGATTGCGGGACGCCGCCGATCATGGTGTCGGTCGCGCGGTTTATCCCGTCGATTAGCGAGTGCCGGCAGCCGTACTTGTTGTCGAATTTACTCTTGGTCACCGAGTCGTTGACATTGATCGCCGGGAACACCAACACCCCTTCGCGCAACATCTCGTAAAGGCGATGCACACCCGTAGTGGTTTCCTCGGTGACCCCCTTGATCCCCGCCGCGATCTTCGTCCAGCGGGTTGCGTCCTCCGTCAGCGAGCGACGCAAGGTCTCGAGGACAACCGCGTACTCCTCAGATGTGGTCTCATCCGGGGTCGGGACGAGGCCGGCCGCCTCGAACTCCTTGCCCTTATGGACGAGCATCGTGGCGTCGCCGCCATCGTCGAGAATCATGTTCGGGCCCTTGCCATCTGGCCACATCAAGATCTGCTCGGTGCACCACCAGTACTCGGGGAGGCTCTCGCCCTTCCAGGCGAAAACCGGAACCCCGCTGGGGTTTGCCACCGTGCCGGTGCGCCCTACGACTACTGCGGCGGCGGCGTGATCTTGGGTGGAGAAGATATTGCAGGAGGCCCACCGCACATCGGCTCCCAGATCAACCAGCGTCTCTATTAGGACTGCGGTCTGGATAGTCATATGCAAGGAGCCGGTAATGCGGGCACCCTTCAGTGGCTTGCTCGCCCCAAATTCGGCACGCATCGCCATCAGGCCGGGCATCTCGTGCTCGGCCAGGCGAATTTCATCGCGCCCGTACTCGGCCAAGGACAGGTCGGCAACCTGGTAGTCAGGGGTGCCATCAGATTTCAACACGGACATTTAAGACTCCTCGTAGGCGGTAGTGGTGCGAACGGCACGAGGCTTCGTTGGTCCGCCAATTAATTTCCAACTCACAATTAAGGAAGGCCGCGACGGGAACCAGGGCTCCGGACCATGGCGGCTGCCCTAGTCTGCCAGATCAAGCGAATAAAGCAAATCCGACTCGCCTTAAGAAGGCCCACGATCCATGTCGGGCTCAATGAAGATGTATCGAGCCGTCGGCACCGCGGCCCGAAGTGCCCGCTCAGCGCCATCGATGCCGGCAGCGATCCCCGCTGCTGTTTCGCTCCCCCTGATGGCAACCTTGGCGCCCACCAGTAGCTCATCTGGCCCAACGTGCATGGTGCGCAGGTGGATAACCCGTTCGATCAGCGGCGCCGCTTCCAGCGCTGCCCGAATGGCTTCGACTTCTTCGGGGAGTGCGCTCTCACCAACCAGCATCGTGGCCATCTCCATGGCAAGGAAGACCGCGATAACGACCAGCAAGGTGCCAACCGCGATGGCACCAACCGCATCCCAGCGGCCATCACCGGTGATCACCGCCATCCCGACCCCGATCAGGGCGAAAACCAGGCCGCAGAGCGCCCCCGCATCTTCGAGCAAAATCACCAGTAACTCCGGCTGCCTGGAATCCTTCACGAATCGCGCTATGGATTTCTTACCGCGCGACTTATTTGTCTCCCTGAGTGCCGTCCGGAATGAGAATGTCTCGAGCGCGATTGCAATGACCAAGACTAGAACTGCGATCCACCAGTCACTCAGTGCCTCCGGCTGCTGCCATTTGTGCAGGCCTTCATAAAGTGAGAAAAGGCCGCCGACGAGGAACAGCACCACCGCGACAACGAAACCGTAGACGAATCTGCGACGTCCATACCCGAACGGATGCTTCTCATCGGCGGGCTTGAGTGAACGCTTGTTACCAATTAACAGCAGCACCTGGTTGCTCGAGTCGGCAACCGAGTGGATCGCCTCGGCGAGCATGGACGAGGATCCGGTAAACAAGAAGGCAATGAATTTGCTGATCGCTATTCCGACATTTGCCATCAGAGCGGCAATAACCGCCTTCTTGCCGCCTTCGGTACTCACCAGTTTTCGCCTAACGCTCGGTGGATTGGATTATGGCAACCAGGCCATCAGCCTCGACATAAGCATCCGGGTCATCAGCAGCCAGCACAGCAGCAGTTCCTGGACGCAACGTTATCTCAGCAACATCAGACACCACGCGCGCGGTGCCCGTAATCAACAGCAAGATCCGGTAGGCACCCATCGGGATACGCTCCTCGCCTTCGGTGAGCATGCGCACCACGAACGGTGAGTTTACGGGCCAAAGGATGTCGCCATGCACCGATCGCACTAGCTGTGGGTCAAGGTCTGGGCGCAGGGCTGCAATGGCCTGCTCCGCGAAAACCGGCTTATGGGTTAGCCCGAGGCGGATTACATTGTCACTTGATGTCATCACCTCTAGGCCGATGCCGCGGATATAGCTATGGGGTACTCCCGACGGCACATAAATGGCCTCACCGGCAACAAGGCGCACGTAATCCAGCAGCACGGTGACCAATGCGCCTGGATCATCCGGATAAAAGTCAGTAACAGTTCGGTAGGCCGCAACCTCGTCCGGTGACAAGCCGGCTGCACTCGCGGCCGCCGCGAGTAGGGAAATCCGATCGCAGGTGCCAATTGCCAGCAGGGCGCGAATCGCACCGCCGAGGTCATCGGCCGCCAGTAGCCTTGCTGCGTCTTGGGTGTCAGGTACTTCGGCCAGCATCGACAGCACCTGCGCACGGTCGCGCCAACCGGCAAATGCCTCGAATGGCTCAAGGGCGACCAGCATCTCGGTTTTCTCAAACGGATCGCTCAGCACCCGCGGTGCCCCGGGAGTCTGCTGGGCCGCCCAGCCTGCGGCGGCAACCGAAAGCTGTGGATGAACCTGCACACTTAGTGGGCGAGCGGCGGCAAGTAGCTTCACCAAGAGCGGGATCGCAGCGATATCGAAGCGGTCGGCTAATACCTCGCCGGTTTCGTCGCCATCGGCGTCGACAAGGGGTGACGGGCCCCCAGGGTGCACACCGAACCACAATTCGGCCTGGGTGCCACCGGGGTGCTCACCGGCCCATGGGGCCAGACCATCGGTGATCCCCCAGTCATAGTTTTTCACCGCGCCGCGAACAACGAGCATCCTTAACCCTCGTTCCCCCGGTCGAGCAACATGATCGGGATGCCATCTGACACCGCAAAGCGGGCATCGCATTTGGTACATGCGATCTGGCCACCTGCTTCATCGGCGGTCACCGGCGCATGCTGCGGGCACGGGCAGGCCAGCACCTCCCACAGGGAATGATCTAACCCTAGGGGTCCGGATTTCATGATGCTCCCCCGCGCATGATCGCGAGCACATCATCACGCACCTGCTCCAGCACCACTTGATCATCTGCTTCCACATTGAGGCGCAATAGCGGCTCGGTATTGCTCGGCCGGACGTTAAACCACCAAGTAGGTGCAGTAAAAGTCAGGCCGTCAAGGTCATCAATTTCCACGGCTGCATTGCCGTCAAAGGCCGCCCGAATTGCCAAAGTCGCCGCCCCCTGATCGGCCACCTCGGTATTGATCTCACCACTGCACGCATACCTGTCATAGGGCTTGAGCAGGCCGGACATCGTGGTGCCCGTGGGGGTTTCACCAAGGGCCGCGATTGCGTGGAGCGCGGCCAGCATCCCCGAGTCGGCTCGCCAGAAATCCCGGAAGTAAAAATGCCCCGAATGCTCACCGCCAAAGACCGCGTTGGTTTCGGCCATGGTGGCCTTGATGAAGGAATGGCCCACCCGGGTGCGAATCGGGGTGCCACCGCACTCAGTGACTACTTCGGGTACGGCCTTGGAGGTGATCAAGTTGTGAATGATCTTGGAGCCAGGGTGCTTGGCCAGCTCCCGGGCAGCTATCAATGCGGTCAGAGTCGATGGGCTGACGATCTCACCGCGCTCGTCAACCACGAAGCACCGGTCCGCGTCACCGTCAAAGGCCAGCCCAAGATCAGCCCCTACCTCACGCACTCGCCGTTGCAGGTCTACAAGATTGGCTGGATCAATCGGATTGGCTTCGTGATTGGGGAAAGAGCCATCGAGTTCAAAGAACAATTCGTCGATGCGCAGCGGCAGCGGCGGCAACCCGGCCGCCGACCCCAAAACGGCCGGGACGGTAAAGCCGCCCATTCCGTTGCCAGCATCAACCACCACGCGCAGCGGGCGCACGCCGGATACATCAACAAGGTTGCGCAGGAAAAGTGCGTAGTCGGCGAGTACATCTTGCTGACGCAACTGCCCCATCGGCCCATCGAATGCGGGCACCTGGTTTTCGACGAGCCGGCGGATATCCCTAAGGCCTGAGTCCTGGCCAACGGGGGCGGCACCGGCGCGACAAAGTTTGATGCCGTTGTATCTCGCGGGGTTGTGGCTCGCAGTGAACATGGCACCGGGGATTCCCATGGCACCTGATGCGTAGTACAGGCCATCGGTGCTGGCCAGGCCAATCTCGATGACATCGCAGCCTTGCTCAAGCACCCCCTCAGCAAATGCAGCAACTAGGTCTGGACCTGATGGCCGCATGTCGTGACCCACGGCAATGGCTCCAGGTCCACCATCGCGCACCGCAGCGCCAATGACTTGAACAAATGCGCCGCCCACCGCGCGGGCGAGATTCTCGTCAAGTTGCTCGGGATAGACCCCGCGGATGTCGTAAGCCTTGATCACCGCGTCGAGAATTTCAGCAGACAAGGTCAGCGCGCCGAGGTGGCTCATGCGCCCAAGGTTACTGCGGAGCACCCCTTATCTAAGTGGAGCCCTTGGCCCCGGGTCCACTGACTCGACTAGTCAAACTCAGCAGCCTATTACTCATCCAGTACATCACTCATCAAACAACTGATCGGTTGGTGCCCCGGTCGGCTCAACACTTGTCAACATCCGCAGGTGCCCGCGGCGGGCCACCTCAACCGACCCGCTCGGCAGCGCTTGCTCCGCACCGGGCTCATACCTTGGGCGCGCGGCTTCACGAACGGCATTAGCCAGGGCCTCAAGATCATCGGCGGTCGGCTTCAGGGCATCGGGGTCCGGGGTGATCCGGACAATCTCCCAACCGATCGGTGCCGTCATCCTCTCACTGTGCATTTGGCACAGGTCATAACAATGCGGTTCGGCGTAGGTTGCCAGTGGCCCGAGTACGGCGGTTGAGTCGGCGTACACGTAGGTAAGGGTCGCGGACGCCGCTCCATTACATGACGGTTTAGAACAACGGCGACGGCCCACCACGAAAACGTAGCCCGGTCGGTGGATGGTTCTCGCGCGGCGCGCCGGGCCACCGTCAATGAAAGCAGTTACTGCCAGTTAGCGGCGGATCAACGGACCCAGATCAACGAACCGTGACGCCGGCGTCCTGCTCGGCGGCCGGCACAGTGACTTCAGTGCGAAGTGGCGCCCACGGATAGCCGGTGATCAAGTCGCCGTAACGGGATCGCTCACGCACCCGGTGGGCCAGCAGGATCGGGGCGGAATCATCCGTGGGTGTCACCACGGCGGTGTACCAGTCGACATCGGCCGGCGGGCGTAGCAGCATGAACTTCACCTGACCTGCCGGGACCTCGATACGCTCCGGCAAAGTGGCCTCGGCAATTTGCTTACGCCCTCGATAGGGCAACAGGACAACATCAACGCTGACCGCACCAAGTGGCGCGGTGATGGCTAGACGAACGTCCGTTGCGGTCCTGACGGGTAGGCCGCTAACCGCCGCCGGCCCGGTGAAGGGCTGCGCGCCTGCGGTGAATGAAGTGTCTTCCTGCTGTTTCTTGCCGCTAAAGAATTGCCGCATGCCCGCGACAATCGGCTGATCCGAGGTTAGCTCCAAGGTGATCGGCTGTTCACCAGTAACCGAGGACATGTCAACGCTTATTACGGTGCCAGCCGGCACTTTCACCCGGTCGCGCTCCACCGGGGAGAAAGTACCGATGGACGAAATAATGCCGATCTTGACAACCGCATCCTGGTCACCGGGGGCGACCACCGAAAGCACCCGGGCACCCTTACCTGGCAGCACACCCGGCACATACACCGTCGTTGCCGGCGGTGCGGCAGGTGCGATCCAATCGGTGCCAACCGACTTCAGCCCCGACATCTGCTGATCAGCGATTGCTGCACCAATTCGACCAGTGCGCGCAATCACGTGAAATGCCGTGCTCTTCTCACCTGGCGTGAGGGCATCAAGGCGCACCGCAAGGCGGGACCCTGGTGGCACCACTAATCCGCGGCCCCCGGGTGCATCAAGTAAGCCAGCGGTGCCGTAGATCAAGACATCGACCACGGCCGCATTGTCATCTGGATTAACCAGGACCACCCGGGTCTGCCGCCCGGCTACCGAACCACCACCGACAAACCAGAACTGCGATGCGGCCGGCGCGCAGGCGGTACTTGCCAAACCGCGACCGGTGCCGCGCGGGTCGCGCCCCCACTGATCAGCAACAAAGCCAGGAGCCAATGAGCCTGTCGCCACCGCGCGGATGGGCGGTAGCTTCTCGCCAAAGGCATCGATTTGCGCCTGCCCACCCGGGCCTACGATCAGGGCTTCGGCTGATGACTTGCCCGGCAAGGTCTCCAGCCGAGCACTGCCTGACCCGGCTTCCTGTCCGGGCTGGCCGGGCACCACCGCGGCCGTAACGCGTACGCCGAGTTCGGCATTTGCCCCCGGCTCCGGGCAGATCAGCACCGATGACTCGATTGGCTCGATCGCAAGCGGCGGCGGCGGCGCGACCGGGGTGCGCAGTTGAATGAACCAGCCGCCGGCAACCACCAACGAGGTAATTGCAATGACGATGACCAAGGTCCGAGCAGCACCAAGTCTCTTCATCGGATCATCACATTGCTCTGGCGAACTGCACCGAACTGGCTACCTTGACCCAGATCATCGTCGCCCAGATCATCGTTGTCTGGATCCGGATCCTGACGCTGCCTAGCTGGCAGAGCGAGTACTACCAGGGTGAATAAGACGATGAACTGCAGCCATAACCAGCGCGTTCGCGGGCCTTGATCAAATGAGATGACCACATTGCCGCTGCTCGCCGGAGCGGTGAATCCCTGGGACCAGGAAAGCTGGCCGGTCGGCACCAGCGCGGCGAGTTCTTCCTGCACCGTGCCAGCGGAGTCGACGACGCCCGCGCGCCAACCCGGTGCGGCCACCGCTCCGACAACAAGCTCACGACCAACTGGTCCCGCTGGGATCACCTGGTCCAAATACGGGTCGATACCAACCCAGGTTGCACCCGCGGGTGCGACCACCACATCCAATGGCGATTGGGTCTGACCATCGACTAGCCGGGCCCGCGAGGTTACCCCGGCGATCCGCCAGAGGACTTCGCCGCTGGCACTTGATAGTCGCCGTAGCCCAGGTTCGCCATCCAAAATGGGGATCAACGACTTTGAGGTGCCGGCCGCCAGGAGCACGTAGCGCACGCCGTAGCCGGCGAGCCCGGAAACCTCATCGCCGCCTCGGCCCGATGCCAACCCGGCCACCAACGGGTCAATAGCCGCCCAGATCGCACCTGGCGGTCCGGCGTCCGCGGCACCTAGCGTCGGCCCGGCACCATTGACGAGGGTGTACTGCACCGCACCATCGCGATCTTGGCGCAGCACCAAAGTTCGCGGTGCCTGACCGCCAAGGGCATCGGCTTCGACGAAGGCCGGTACCGCCGCCAATTGTGCTTTGCGCAGCTGGCCATCGGCCGCGGCGAACCAATAGACCGCCGACAACACCGGGGCCACGGCAGCAACCAGCACAACGAAAGCGATGAAGGGTTGGCCGAAATTGAAGCTAACCCCAACCATTCGCTCACGAAGTCCGTCGGTAGCGATACTCGCTGCCAGGATCAACGCGGCACTGAAGACCAAAGTCGCGCCACCAGGCCAGGTCCGAATCGCCGCAACCGAGTCCATCGGCGTCACCGAAATAAGTGTCTGCAGCACGCCAATTAGCAATGCGCTACCAGCCAGTGCCCAGCAGGCCAAGATGTAGGGCGCTCGATTGGTGCGCAGTAATGCGGCAAACCCCGCAATGAGAATCCCCAAGGTGACCCAAAGCGGTGTCATGCCCGGACCACCCGGGTGGAGCAGTAAAACATCGACGGCAGTCACGGTTGGATCACTGAGCGCGGTGCTCTCGATACCTGGCTGAAGGAGGAATTCAGCGGGGTGGGTGAAAAGGCCGATGGACCATGGCAGCAGCAAGGCAATCGGTGCGAGAACCGCGAGCGCGAGTCGGCGAATGATCGGCCAAGAGCTTTCACCCACGCGAAGTACCAGCCGCATGCTGTAGGCGATGGCAAACACGAAGGCAATGAGCCAGGTAACTGGCAGCACCGCTACCAATGCCGCAAGAAGAAGAGCGGTACCTGCCGCACGCCGGAAGGTGCCGCGACTACCAACGATACGAACCACTGACCGCACCACAAATGGCAGCAAGATGGCGGCGATCACGGTGCCGATGCGACCACTTGACAACGCGCCCGTCAGCGCCGGAATCAACGCGTACGCGGCCCCAGCCCAGATGCGAACGGCCCGGCCCGACACCAGGCCGCGGGATGCAAAGTACATACTCCAGGCCGCAAATGGCACACCGAGCACCACAATGACCATGACCGCAAGCTGGGCCTTGCCCAATAGCAAAACCGACAAGGCGAAGACCAGCATCAAATACGGCGGCGCCGGGGTTATCGAGCCAGGCCCAATATTGTGCCAAGCCTCACTGTATGAGCCCCACAGATCACCGGCACCGGGCAGGCTCGGCAATAGCGCGCCGCCCTGCAGCACGCCCTCACCCCACCACAGCGTGCGCATCGCTATCAAGGCAAAAATCGTCAGTCCCGCGATGAAGAAGACACTTGGCCTGACCAAGATCCGCCGGAGCATCCCGGGGCCGGTTGAGTCCAGGTACGCAGAATCGTCATCAACGGGTCCAGAATCGATAGCGCTGACCGAAGCACTCAGTGCCGAACTGCTCGTTGTCGCCATGCCCGCAACCAGTTCGAGGCCCTGCCGTGCCTGTGCCCAGATACTTGGCCTTAGTGCACGTATCACCGAGTAGGGCTCGGTCGCGGTCCGAGCACTTAATCGCCGGGACGCACGAAGACGCCCAGGATGCAGGGCCACGTCCAGCACCGCACCAACTTCATCGCGGGCGGCATCGAAATCCTTACCGAGCAGGTACAACACGGACCGCACCGCGCTGACGATCAGCAGGCGCAGGGCCAGGAACGGACCGGCGAAGACGGAGGTGTGGGCAAGGAGTACATGTACCGCTGCTTCGCGGTCTATGCGGTGGGGGCGCGGCGCGAAATCATCGGCTCGGCGCCCGTGCGCTGCCGCCTCGCGATGGTGCAACACCGCATCTGTTGCAATAAGAACCCGCTCACCGGCTAGGTGGGCGCGCCAGCAGAAGTCCACATCATCACGAAATAGCGGCAGCGCCCGATCGAATCCATCAAGTCGCTGCCAGACTTCGCGCCGGACCAACATGCCAGCCGAGCTGACCGCGAGTACATCGCGCACGCCATCGTGTTGCCCTTGGTCATGTTCTCGTCGCTCGAGGCCGGTATATCGTCGCCCCGAGCTCGTGATGCTCACTCCGACTTCCAGCAGCAGCCGTCGATCATGCCAGCCGAGGATTTTCGGTCCGAGAATGGCCGCGCTCGGATTATCGTCAGCGGTATTCAACAGTGCCTCTAAGCAGGCGGGGTCGGCGGCGCTGTCATCGTGCAGCAACCACAACCATTCAACTAGTTCTTCTACCGGTTCCGCGCTCGGAGCCAGTTGCACTCGGCCAACGTGCGCGACGCCCGCGCGCACCGCATCACCGAAACCTTGGTTCGAGTCACCGTCAACTACCCGATCTGCGCCAAATGCCGACCGCAGTTGCGCCAGACTGCCATCGGTTGATCCGGTATCTACCCCCACCACGGCATCGGGTGGACGGGTCTGGCCGGCCAAGGTGGTCAGGGCTGCCGGGAGCCAGACCGCGCCATCGTGGCTGACAAGTATCGCGGTCACATGGTGGTAGCGCCTGGGCAATAAGGGCGCGGGCGAGACTTCGAAATCATCTTCCACGCGGAACCACTCGGTGGTCAGTTCATCTGGCGCGCCCGAAGCTAACTCATCAGCAGATTGTGCGTCCGCTAATCGGGAGTCCGCGAATTGGTTATCTTCCACCCAGCCCGACACCTACCCACTGTAACCGGCCTACCATCTGCGCGAACTGGCACAAAGCGCAGACCGGCTAAACGGCCCGCTTCTTCAAGCGCCGGCGCTCACGTTCGGACAGCCCGCCCCAGATTCCAAAACGCTCATCTTGGGCGAGGGCATACTCCAGGCACTCAACCCGCACCTCACAGGAAAGGCATACTTTCTTGGCCTCCCGGGTGCTTCCGCCTTTTTCGGGGAAAAAAGCCTCCGGGTCGGTCTGCGCGCAAAGCGCATGACCTTGCCATGCCAACTCTTCTATCTCAGGCAGGGGCACCAACACGATGTCAGCCACGCGAAGGACCTCCTCGGTTAACTCTGCTCGGCCAAGAATTCACTTGTGCTACTGGGGAGTATTACACCGGTGTCATTTACATAAGTCAAGTGAGATACCGACATATCGGGCAAATAAGTACCAATAATCACTTCAAGAGGTGAACTTTTTCTAGAATCTCCGGGATTTGTCCCTCGGGTGGGGACGCAACCGGTAACCGCGCGTCCACTTGTTTAACGAGCTCAAAGTCACCTGCAAGGATGCGCGCATGCGAGTTACCGCACTGGCCGGCGGAATCGGCGGTTCTAGATTCATCCGTGGGCTACGGGCCCAACTGGCCACCACCCACCCCGATGGGTCCGGCGGCACCACCGCCGAAATCACGGTGATCGGAAATACCGGTGACGACATCTGGGTGCACGGCCTGCGGGTGTGCCCAGACCTCGACACCGTGATGTACACCCTCGGCGGTGGCATCAGCGCAGAGCGTGGATGGGGCCGCGAGGGTGAGACTTTTACGGCGAAAGCCGAATTGGCAAGTTACGGTGTTGAACCAACTTGGTTTGGCCTCGGTGATAAAGACATCGCCACCCACTTAGTGCGCACCGCATCACTTGCGGCCGGTTTTTCACTGACCGAGGTCACCGCGGCACTATGTGCACGCTGGCAACCGGGCGTGATCTTGCTGCCGATGAGCGATGACCGCGCCGAGACTCATGTTGTCGTAGATGACCCAAGCGGTGCGATGGATGACAGCGGCCGCCCAATGCAAATCGCCATTCACTTTCAGGAATGGTGGATCAAATACCGGGCGACTCTGCCGGCACATTCATTTGCGATCATCGGCATCGACACCGCCAAGCCCGCACCCGGAGTCATCGAGGCAATCGAAAATGCCGACTTGATAATTTTCCCGCCGAGCAATCCGGTGGTTTCCATCGGCACGATCTTGGCGGTGCCAGGTATCTCTTCGGCAATCCGGTCAGCTGCCGCACCGGTTGTTGGGGTCTCCCCCATCGTTGGCGGGACTCCCGTTCGCGGTATGGCCGATGCCTGCCTGCAGGCCATCGGTATCGAGACTTCCGCTGCCGCGGTGGCCGCGCACTACGGTGCGCGTGCCGATGGTGGCCTACTCGATGTCTGGCTCGTCGATGAGCAGGACGCCGCCTCGGTGGAAACCATTTGTACTCACGGTATTGCCTGTCGGGCCATCCCCTTGATGATGACCGACGTTGCTGCCACCGCTTCGATGGCAGCCGAGTGCCTGCAGTCGGTCAACAACTGAGATGAGTGCACCGCCAGCCGGGCTCCAAATCACCACCGTCTTGGGTATCGGGCCGGTCACATCGGGAGCTGATCTTTGTGCGCTGATAACCGCGACGAAAATTCACTGGCCTGACGGATCCACCGGGTTCTGCGACGGTGACATCGTCGTCGTTACCAGCAAAATCGTTGCCAAAGCCGAAGGGCGCGTAGTGGTGGCGCAGTCACGTGATGAAGCAATCACTCATGAGACCGTGCGCGTTGTCGCAACCAAATCCACTCCGAGTGGCACCACCCGAATTGTGCAGACCCAACATGGCCTCGTGATGGCGGCGGCCGGGGTAGATGCCAGCAATGTCGAGGCCGGCCACGTCGTGCTCCTGCCAGTGGATCCCGATGCCTCGGCACGCGAGCTCCTTATTCAACTTCGAACCACCACCGGGCAGGCCCTCGGGGTGATCATCACCGACACCATGGGACGGCCTTGGCGACTTGGCGTTACCGATGTCGCGATTGGTGCCGCTGGCATCACGGTGCTGGACGATCACACCGGACGCGTCGATGGTTTCGGCCGCACTTTGGAGATGACGATGATCGCCATCGCTGATGAAATCGCAGCAGCCGCCGACCTAGTCAAAGGCAAAATCAATGGCAGTCCGATCGCCGTGGTGCGCGGACTGGGTCAATTCGTCACCGCCGACTTCGGCCCTGGCGCCAGTGCGGTGATTCGACCACTGGACGAGGATCTCTTCCCACTGGGCACCGCCGAAGCCATCCAGCAGGGCCGAGCGACCGCCGCCAAAAACCGGCGAACACTTAGGCGGTTCAGCGACGTGGCGGTTGACGGCGGCCTAATCGCCCGAGCAATTTCCGCAGCGATCACGGCTCCCGCGCCACATCACACCACGCCCTGGCGCTTCCTTGTTCTTCGCGCTGAGCCGATCCGCGCCAAGTTGCTGGATGCGATGCGCGAACGGTGGATCGCCGATCTGCAAGCTACCCCGAATGCCCAACCGGATTCGATCAACAAGCGCATCAAGCGTGGCAATATCCTGTACGACGCGCCGGTTGTCGTGCTCGGATTCATCGATCTGGGCGCTGGTGCCCACCAATACCCGGATGCACCGCGCAACGCTGCCGAGCGCGACATGTTTATGGTCTCCGGTGGTGCCGCAATGCAGAACCTGATGATCACTTTGGCAGCAGAGGGCGCTGGCTCGGCCTGGATTTCGTCAACCATGTTTTGCGCGGATGTGGTAAACGACATCCTGCAGCTACCGGCCACCTACCAGCCCCTCGGTGCACTTGCCGTCGGCTATGCGGCTACCTTTCCAACACCACGCGATGACATCTCATCCGGCGCCGTCATGATCCCACTAGTTGATTAAGCGTCGCTGGAGAACCGCACTGCCCCAGCACCGATTTGGGCACCGGGCCACACTCGCACACCGGCGAGCAGCTCATTGCCGGAGCCGATATTCGCCCCGTCACCGATCACCGCTTGATCGATCACACAATTGGCACCAACCGTGACACCGGCGCCGATAATGCTGCCGGTGATCTTGGCCCCCTCGCCAATGCGGGCATCATCGAAGACAACCGAACCATCGATTACCGACGCAGCGATCTGCGCGCGACGGCCGATCGCCGAGCCACCGGTCAACACTGCGCCACTCGCAACTTCGGCGCCGTCGAGTACCAAGCATGGCCCCGGGTTTGGCACCGCAGGTGATGGTGCACTGCCCAGCACCAAATCGCGGGAGCCCTGAACGAAAGCCATCGGCGTACCAAGGTCCAGCCAGTAGCCCCGATCTACCACGCCAAGCACTAAGGCATTCGCGGCCAGCAAGCCAGGGAAAGTCTCACGCTCCACCGATACCGGTCGCCCCGCTGGGATGGCGTCGATGACACTGCGGCGAAATACATAGCAGCCCGCGTTGATCTGATCGGTGACTATTTCTTCCGGGGTCTGCGGTTTCTCCAGGAATTGAGTCACTCGGCCGGCTGCATCGGTAGGTACCAGCCCAAATGCGCGCGGGTCGGCAACCGGGGTCAAATACAAAGTCGCGTCCGCATCGGCGTCGACATGGTGCTTAACCAAACCCAAGATGTCCAGACCCGACAGCACATCGCCATTGAAAACTAGGACCGGTGCATCAGGTCCACTTTGCAGGTGCGGTAACGCGTGCCGAATCGCGCCACCGGTGCCTAATGGCTCGTCCTCGGTGGCGATCACGATCTCGATACCAAGATCGGCGCCATCGATGAACTCCCGGAATATCTCGGCCCGATAGGAGGTGGCGAGCACGATTCTGGTAACCCCGGCAGCCCGGGCCCGGGTGATCTGGTGCACCGTGAACGGCACTCCGGCCACCGGGAGCATGGGCTTGGGCGTGTTAATCGTGAGTGGGCGCAGCCGGGTACCTTGCCCCCCGACCAACAACACGGCTTCGGTCACCGCGCTAGCGTGCCACAGACCGATGGGTATGTTGATCAGGTGGGCAATCCGGTCTGGGACTTAATAAGTAAGAGGCGACGCGATTTCGCTGCCACCCCCGCCATCACCTTCATCGGCGCGGCCCGAACCGAGCTCTCGTCCACCTCCCTGGAAAATGCGGTGGCGAAACTCGCTGGTGCCTTGCGCGAGGAGTGGTCCCTAGAACCCGGTGATCGCATTGCTGCCTATTTGCCCTGGCATTGGCAGCGCAGTGTCTGGTCGCTGGCCGCCTGGAGCCTTGGCTTGACCCTCGATGTCGACGGTGCGCCGGCAGCCGCGGCATTGACAGTCTGCGGCCCGGCTGAAATCACGAAGGTGCTCGAAGCAGGATGCACGGAACCCGTCGTGGCCTCGCTGCATCCATTTGGCCTGCCGATAACTGATCTGCCACCCGGCTGCATCGACGCCGCCTCGGTGATCCGCCTGCAGCCGGATGCTTTCTACGCCGAACCGGTTGCGGGCGTTACGCCTGGCCTAAACCTCGGCGGCCAGGAGTACTGCCTGACTGAGTTGATCGAGGCGGCCAATGCGCGAGTTACCGCAATGGGGGCGACCCAAAGTGATCGCCTGCTGATTGCGAAACCAGCTGCCGCGGACCTAGCCGGTTGGCTGCTGCCGCCACTGGTTCCGCTGCTGAACGTGGGCTCGGTGGTACTCATCGATGGTGCACTTGACCGATCAGCGGTTGTGGAACAAGAGGGTGTGACTACTTTTTGGGAAGGACCGTGACCACGCCTTCAGTACTTTGGGCCACCACCGCACCATTTTGCAAAACCACAACCCGGTAGTTGTAGACGGCCCCTGCGGGTACCGACTTCTTCACTTTGAACGAGTAGCGGCCGTTGGCCTTGGTGGTCTTGGTGGTAACGGTCTTCCAGACCCCGTCCACGAGCATTTGCCGGTCAACTTGGATTCCGGCCGTCGCTGGTGCCACCTGGCCGCGAAACTTAAGTGAAGCGCCCTCCCTCGGCGTCATGGTTGGACCGATATTCATAGATACGGTCATAGTTGCCGGTGCACCGGTTGCCGCCACCGGAACCGCCACCGGAACGCCGGCATCACCATTGACCGAAACGACGTAGGTCGACTTCAATTTCAACCGCGTGAGTAACGCGGTGCCGCTCAGCTCCTTTGCCGTCCCGTCGGTTGCGGTCGCGCGAATCTTCTTGACGGCGCCTGACACATAGCGTTCGGTGATATTTAGCGCACCCACATCGGGCAGCCCAAATACCGAAGCCATGCGCGCCTGCGGCACATTAACCGTCCAGGACGAATTCGTGTTCTGTGGGATAAGCGACCAGTGGTCATCGACACTGACCGCGAATGGCAATGCGCCACCCCAAGCATCCTTACTCGCCTGCGTCATGCCACCGGTTGACGAGGTGTAAAAAGTGCTGACCGGAACACCTTGATACAAGACCGCTATTCCGGTGGTCTCACTTGCATGGGTGGCGTTCACCGCATCAACCCAAAGATTGCCCAAGGCGCTACTGGGCTTGGCCCAGCCGGTGAAGAACTGATCGGAGTACGGGCCATCACCATCATCAAGGTGACATGAGCAATTTTTGCGGATTCCGTTTTTCACTTTGGCCAAAGCGTAGGAACGTGCGGCGATAACTTGCGCCTGCATCGCGGCCGCCGGCCAAGAGTTCGACACCTCGGAGATTCCGTATAGGTACTCCTCGTGCACCCGCACACTGTTGACGACGTTGAGCCGCGGCCCCGTGGCGGTCGCTACCGGGACCATCTCGAAATATCCGTAGCGGTACCGGTGGCCCGGGGTATCGAAGCGGGCCTTTGGCCCGGTCACGTTGAGCAAGGTTGCCGGTCCGGCTGCAGTGCCGGGGGCCCTGGTACCCGCCCAGCGCACCGTGGCAGTTGGCGCACTGCCTAGGTCGGTCACCACCCCGCCCGCGGTGCGCTGCACGCTGACACTGCCCGCGCTCGGCGTAAAGCTAAACGCATCGGCCGGTCCACCAACAACCACACTCGCACCCACGGTGACTTCGATGGCGCCGCCGCCGCCTGCTAAAACCTCACTTCGAACCTGTGCACTGGGTACTTGGATCAAGACACCAACTCGAATATCCATGTCATCTGGTGTGGCGAGGACTTCGGTGTTGGCGAAGTAATGCGCGACGATGGTGGCCGCGTCCCGGCCCTCCTTGGCCATCCCATAGGCCCCCCATTGGGACATCCCGACCCCATGACCCCAGCCACTGCCGACCAAGGCGAAGTTGGCCGGGAGTTCGGCCGCCCGAGCACCCGGGCTCGCGGCCAAGACGCCCGAGAGCAGCAAGCCGAGCAGCAATGCGATCGGCGGCGCAAGTCGGCCGGCCAGTCGGCCATTAAGGGAGTAAGCCGCCATCCCACTATCCTCACATGCCCCAGGAGTAACAGCGACCACCCGGCCCCTGGAACGGCGCGCCGGCCTCTCGCGTCGAACGGATGCCAGATCAGGGCGCAATGCCCGCTTACGATGGGACCTCCCCAGGGAAGGCTGTCACCGAAATGCCCCAGGCTGCAAGGACCGGCCGCTGGACCAAGGTCTTGACAATGGTGCTGGCCGGCGCCATTTTAGCCGCCACCTTGGTCGGTGCCGGGGTTAATCTGCTGCTGGGGCGCCTCGAGGGCAATATCACCGCGGTTGACGTCTCCGAAGAAGTTGGGTCCCCTAGCCAGGCCCCCGAGCCCATTGCCGTGGTCGACGAGGTAACCGGCACCTATGCGCCCCTTAACGTCGTACTGATGGGCAGTGACACCAGGGCGGGTAAGGACAACCGCGGCTATGGCAAGGCCAGTGAAATAACCGGGCAACGCTCCGACACCACCATCTTGTTGCACGTCAGCGCGGATCGAAAGTCCGCCATCGCCGTGAGTATCCCGCGCGATACCCTGATCACCCTCCCTGAGTGCAAGAAGGACGGTCAGGCCACCGGCGGCTACGAAGGCCGCTTCAACGAAGCCATCCAACTCGGCGGCCCCGGCTGCACCATCAAAGCCATCGAGGAACTCACCGGGCTGGAGTTGAATAATTTCATGCTCGTGGATTTCGGTGGATTCAAGCGCATAGTTGATGCGGTTGGTGGCGTCGAGATCTGCGTTAGCGAGGCGGTTAATGACCCACTAAGTGGACTCGAACTCAGCAAGGGCAAGCACATTGTGCAAGGTGAGGAGGCCTTGGCTTTCGTGCGTGCTCGCAAGACCCTTGGTGATGGCTCAGATACCTCGCGAATTCGCCGGCAACAGGCCTTCCTATCCTCCTTGGTTCGATCGGTCCTTTCCAGCGGCACCCTCCTAAACCCCGCCACCATGCTCAGCATCCTTGACGCGGCAACCCAATCACTTACCGCCGACCCACAATTGGCCGATATCCAGAACCTGCAGGACCTCGCCTTGAGCATGAAGGACCTGAAACCGAACAACATCACTTTCGTCACCATGCCCTGGTACCCGAGCGGCGATGGCGCCACCGTGCTGGCAAGCCGGAAGAAGGGCGCACCCATCTGGGCTGCCATCGCGAATGACACCCCGTGGCCACCAACTGGCGGAACCGGCGAACCAATTCTCAAAGTGCGCCCCGAGATGATTCGAGTCAACGTGCTGAACGGCACAACCACCAAGGGCATGGCCAAGAAAGTCGCCAAGCAACTAAGTGCCCAAGGCTTTCGCATCGGGGAGGTTGGCAACGCCGACACCAGTGCGGTGGCAACCACCACGGTCCAATATGACCCGCGCTGGGATGTATCAGCCAAGACTTTGATCGCCGCCGCCGAAGCAACAGGTGCGTCCGTCAAGAAATCAGGCCAGACCATGACGTTGATCATCGGCACCGACTTCACCGCGATCATGCCGGTCGAAGTATCCGATATTGCCGAGGACAGAACCGCAAATATCAATACCGCGGATGAATCCTTTTGCGCCGAATAGCGGCGGATGGCTAAGCGACAATCTCACCTTGTTGAGAAGTGGGCGCCCCCCGAACAAAGGGCTAGATGACCGGCGGTCGGCCAGCTTTCGTCATTGCCCACACCGTGCGCCACTTCATCGCTCGGCGCCCGGTCGGCTTGACCCGCAGCCCCTCGGCCAACCCACCGAACCAGGCTCTAAGGGCAGCTCGGTCGTGCACCCGGGCCACCGTCAATCCAACCCAGGTACCGATGTAGAGCGGTTCGAGTACCGTCGGCAAATTCCGCCGCGCTAACCACACCCGATTACGCGCATTCATCCGGTAATAAACCTCATGGCGAGCCGGATCAATTACCGGGTGATTGGCAATCAAGTCCGCGGCGTACCACGGCACGAAACCCGCATCCCAAACCCGCCATACCAGATCTATGCCCTCATGGGCGTAGAAGAATTCATCGGGCCAACCGCCGATCGCTGCAAACAACTGGCGCCGAATCGCCACCGCACCCTCCCAGAGCGCGGTGGCCGGACCCGGCTCACCCGGGTCGCCCACCCGCAGCCGCGGTACCCAACGACTTGGAGCCGGTAAACCCGTCGGGTCCACAACCCGGGGCTGGATCAGCCCGAGTGCCGGATCCGCCACGAAGCGCCCAGCCACGGTTCGCAGGAACATTTGATCAGGTAGCGACGCATCATCGTCAAGAAAGAACAGCAGGTCACCCTTGACTAACGGCACCCCAGCATTTCGGCCGGCCGGGATACCCAGATTCTCCGGCAGGTGGCAGCCCTGCACACCGGTGGGCAAATCAACGGGGAGCCAGCCATTGCCTACCACTACGACATCAACGTTGACACCGCGTTGATCAAGTACTGAATCAATTGCCCGCCGCAGATCCGCCGGCCGCCTGCCCATGGTCAATATGACCACGGCGATAGTCGGTGCCTCGGTCGGATTCACGATCACAGCTTCACTTCAGTTTGCTCGATGACAGGATCGACATTAGATGACCGATTACTGTCACCACACCTAAGATGACTAATGCGACCACCAGTACCCGGGTGGCTCCGAGCCCGCCCACGAATACGTCAACGATGGCAGCGAGCAACACCAAGATGGTCAACTCCACCGAATGATAGGCACGCTGGAACGGAAAAAACCTGACTATTGATCGCACTGTGCGCAGGCCACTTGATTGCGGGACGCCGACGGTGGCCTTGTCTTCCAGCCTCGGCATATTGTTATAGGCCCGCGCTACGTGCACCATGTCATTTAGGGCCTTGTTGTAAAGGATGATCACCGCGAGCAGGGCGCCCAATAGTGGCCAGCTACTGTCGAGCCAGCCGGCGTTCGGAAAACCAGCAGCACGCAAGCCAAGGGCGATCGGGATGAGGCTCTCGGTCGTGTAGTGCCCGACTCGATCCAGGAAAACCCCTTTGGGCGAGGAGGTCTGGCGCCAGCGCGCGACTTCACCGTCACAGCAGTCCCAGAGCATCTGCAATTGCCCAAGGAACACCGCAAGTACCGCACCCGGAATCCCCGGAATCAACAGGGCAGCGGCTGCGCCGGCCCCGGAGACGATCATCAGCCAAGTCACCTGGTTGGCGCTTATCGCGGTGCGCAGTAGCAGCCGGGTCAGATAAGGCGAGATCGCACGCAGGTATACATCAGCAACCCAGTGCTCTGAGTTAGCTCGACCGCGAACCGATGGTGGTTGACCGACTTCACGGACCTGCGCCACCGTCGGGTGAGCTGGACGCTCAATCACAAGGTGTCATCCTTTCCGGTGTCCGCAGCGGGGCTCGCCAGGCGAAGTTCGCGCAGGTGCGCCAGACCGTCAGCCACCGCGCCATCGGCGACGATCCCGCCATTGTGCAAAACAATGGCTCGATCGAAAAACCCTTCGAATTTTCGTGGCACATCGGTCGATACCAAAAAAGTGGTTCCGGCTGCCTTTAGTCGCTCTACCTGATCCAAGCATTGCTTGCGGGATTCGACATCGCCTACGACGAGCATGCCGTCAGCCACGATCACCGGCGCCTTGGTTGCCATTGCGATGGTCCAAGCCAGTTTCTGCCGGGTCAAAGCCGAAGCACCGCGCAGGTACTTGTCGATATTCGGGGCAAGCCTTGCGGTCTCGACGATTGCTGGCAGAGCAACTTCTACTTCACCAGGGGTCATGCCTAACACCCCGCCTAGTAGATAAATATTTTGCCGAACCGTAAACCCGCGATCAAATGCGCGACCTAGGTCGATCATGGGCAAGACGGGTGCCCGACGACGCACCACCCCCTCGTCTGGAATCAAGGTTCCGGCGGCCAGCCTCAAAAACTCGGTACGGCCAGAGTTCTTCAACCCCAACACCGCCACCGACTCACCGGCGGCAACTTGTGCGGTTACCCCGCGCAGCACCCATGACCCCGTCCGGCTTTGCTCGCCTACGAATCTGCGCAGCCGGTGCCGCCGACCACCACCTTGCCGGCGCCTTCCCTTTGCGATGTTGATGCCCACATCCGCGAAAAGCAACATCTCTTCTAGATCTGGCTCCAACCGTTGGCGGGCCATTTCAGCCCTCCTTCAAAATGCGGCCTTCGAGCCGGTGAAACAGCACCGAGCCCGCAATGAAAATAGCGACCGTCACGCCTAGGGAAATACCGTAATGCGGAAGTGAATCGATTTCGGTTGGCCAGAACCCGATTCGATACAGGCCCAAAATGCCAACGAGTGGGTTAACAGCGGCGATCACCTGCGCGCCGGCGGGGATGTTGGCGATTGAATAAAGGACAGGAGACAGGTAGAAAGTCGCACGAAGCACGATCCGCACTATGCGGGCGAGGTCAGGGATGACAGCGGCACCAGCGGCGATTAACATCGCGAGGCCGTACATCAAGAAGAACTGCACGATTATCGCCACCGGGAACAACGCGATCAGCGGTCCCGGCAGCGTGCCGGTTGCGAGCATCGCGATCAAAATTACCGGCAGTGAAAGCAGGTACTCGGCCATCGCAACCAACACCACCCGGATCACCCAGATTTTCGTGGGCAGCACACTCATTCGCAGGATCGCCGGATTGCGCCTAAATGTTCGGGCGGCGCCCGCGACGCCACGGGAAAACCACCACCAGGGCAAGATGCCCACCGCGATGAACAGGAAGTAGGGCTGCAGGCCTAATTTTTGCCCGCCAAGTAACTGGGTGAAGACAAACCAGAGCACCAAGGCCATACCGAGTGGTTCGAGTAGGGTCCACAGGTAGCCCAGCCGGAATTTGGTGTACTGCTTTTGCAGATCCCGCAGGACCAACATGCGGAGCACCTGACGGTGCTCCCAGATAATGCGCACCCCGTTACGATAGGCCAGTGCCACCGGAATCCCCAGTCCTGCTCTCGATCAGGGGCGTTTCTTGGTCGGTTCTCCGGCACCCGCGGGTCGGCCGCACCAGATGACCGTGCATTCGGTGATCTTGGCCGCCGGCATGGGCACCAGGTTGGGCAAGCCGTGGCCCAAGCCCCTAACACCGCTTATCGATGGTCGCACCATCATGCGGCAGCAAATTGACAACCTCACCAAGGTTTTCGGTGATCAACTTCGAGTCACCACCGTGGTCGGCTTCAAACTCGAACTGATCCTTGAAGCGTTTCCGGATGTTTCATACATCTATAACGAGTCGTATGACCAGACCAATACCAACCGCAGTCTGCTAAAGGCGCTGCGGCTGGCCCCACCCGGTGGCGTGCTCTGGATGAATGGCGATGTGGTTTTCGATGCCGAGGTTCTCGTGCGCGCGAACGAACTAATCGAAGCCGATCAATCATTTGTCTGCGTCAACACCGCGGTCGTAGGTGAGGAGGAAATCAAATACACCGTGGACCAAGCCGGGTATGTCGCACTGCTCTCCAAGCAAGTCACCGCTGCCCTTGGCGAGGCAGTTGGTATCAACTACATCAGCGCGAGTGACCGGGACAATTTGATCCTCGGGTTGGTGGCTTGCGATGACTCTGACTACTTCGAACGGGGGCTCGAAATAACCATTGAACAAAATGGCACCAAAGTCATCCCGCTCGATATCACGGATCTATTCGCCGTCGAAGTGGATTTCGAGGACGATCTCACGCGAGCTAATGCCCATTTGTGATTTCGGCGATCAAGGCTTCCCACTGGTCTAAAACCCTTGGGGCTTGGAGGTATTCAACAAAGGTGCGGGCTGCCGCCCCAAGGGTTTGACGTAGCTGGGGATCACCCATTACTCGGCTCAGTTTTTCAGCCAGATCTCGCGCATCACCACGTGCAGCTAACAGCCCGGTTACCCCATCGTGAACAAGTACCCGCACCCCCGGCGAGCAGTCGGCCGCGACCACGGGCAAACCACAGGCCATCGCCTCCGCCAAAACCAACGGAAACCCTTCCGTCATGGACGGCAGTGCGAGCACATCTGAGTCGAGTAACACCCGGGCCGGATCTGGCACCGAGGGCAGAAAATCAATCTGCTGGCCCGCAGGCCCAAGGGCTGCCACTTGGGCGCGAAGTGCGCCCTCGAGCGGGCCCGATCCAACAAACCGCAAACGCCAATTCGCAAAACGTGGATCCAGTCGGCTCCAGGCATCCACCAGGATTTCCGGACCTTTTTCCGTGGACAGTCGACCCAGGTAGGTGACAGTGCGTCCTGCGAGCGGCGCGGCGTCGATCGGCCAAAAGGCAAGTGGGTTCGGCAGCCAGCGGGTATTTTGCAGGCCCGCATCGGCAAATTGCGCTGCATCTGCTTCGGTCAATAAAGTCACGGCGCGCACATCTCGATAATTCCGCAGGGCTCGACGTAGGTCACGGCTACTCGCAGCGGCCTCGAAGGAGGCGTGGTACTGCCCGATCACCTGCCAACCGTCGTAGCCCGCAAGCCGCAGGTATTTCATCGCCTTGAGTTGCGCGCAGATGATTACCCCAGGTGGGCCAGCTGCTAGAACTGCACGTAATCCACTTACCGCCTGGTCGTGTAAGCGACCACGAGTCGCTCTACGTTTACGCACCGCCGGCCGGTACTTGCCCAGCAATCCAGAAGGCGGGATAGCCGGTGGCCAGCTCTGCCCCATGAGCGTTGTCGATTGGTAGGCCGGTTCACTGACGTAACTGTGCTTTGGGGTAGCGGGCATCAGCCCGACCAGGTCGGTCTGGTACCCGCGCTCGGCCAGCCCTTGCCCAAGCACATGGACAATGCGCTGCGCGCCACCGAGTTCGTCGATGTTGTTCGCGATGATTACCACGCGGGGCTTAGTCATGACTCGAACCTGCGGCGACCCGAAGTGAGCGCGCTCGGTCGATGAGCACTCGGGCACGAGCATCAAAACTGTGTAGACGGGCCACTTGATCCGCGGCACGCAACCGCGCTGCGCGGTCGCCGACTACCAGGTCGCGATCCCCGGTCAACAAGGCTCGTAGTTCATCGGTGCCTTCGCAGGTGCGTACCGCAGCACCGAATACGTCCTCTAGCCCGGTCGCCGGATCTGAAATCACCCGAGCGCCGGTAGCCACCGCGTCAAAGAGCCGATTTGATAAGAAGCCGGCTGCGGCCATCTGCGGCCAGTGATCATTGAGCACCACCCCGGCGCTCGCATAGGCCGCCGGCAGTTCGATATTGGGCAAGAATTCCGCGCGAATTTGCTGTGGCTCCAAGTAGGCATCCCAGCCCACTCCGTAAATCGAGATATTCGCACCGACCGAAATGGCATCCTTGACGATGGGACGGAAGGAGCCGCGGGTCGATCCCACGAAGAGCACATCATCCCCGGTATCGGCCGCTGCGGCCTGCGGGTTGAAGCGCAGCGGATTGGTTGCCTGCAGGAGCGGGGTGACGAACTCCCGGTCGCCCCACGATTGGCTCGCAGCAAATACCGCGTCATATTCGGCTAACTCACCTGCCTCGATCAACTCAGGATGCGAAATAACCCACAGCAGCCAAGTAGGCCCACGGCCACCTCGCGCATCCCGACGAGGTTCTACCCGGCGCAAACCGCGCAGGACCAAAACCACGTCATCGCGTCCGCGGTCAGCGGCGATCGCACTTCGATGCACCACCGCGGCCACCTGGCCCTGCCGTTGCAGCGCCGCGACCAAATCAGCGGCAAACCAAGTATCACCCCAGCGCAGTCCGGGCTCACCTTTAGGCGCTGCGGTGACAACCGACCAGCGCATTGGCCTGGCCGACTCCCGGCCAGCAAACGGGTTCAATTTCATGATGACCGAACCCCGCCACGAAGGAAGCCCCAGCCCCAGGTCGCGTGCATCGTCGCGTAAACCAACGGCAACCGGAGTGCGGCGCCAGGTGTCAGGTGCGGCCTGGTCAGGGCAGCGACCGCGCTGGCGATCAGATCAAGGACCAAATAACCGGCCGGTGCTGCAAAACCAAGGACGGCTAGCCAAGGCAGGCCGACTAGTAAGCCGACAACCCCCAGGAAAATCCCGAGGATGACGCCTGAAACGGCAACGGGCGCGGCCAGATAACGCAGCGAGACGGTTTCGGGATGACGTGTTGCGACCGCACGGCGCCAGCGCCCGTAGTCGTGATACTGCCTGGCTAACGCCTTAAGGGTGGGCCGCGGCCGGTAGGTGACTTTCAGGTCCGGGGTGAACCAGACGATGCCACCGGTTTGCCGGATGCGCAGGTTCATCTCCCAATCCTGCGCCCGATCCATGGTTACGTCATAGCCCCCGACCCGGTCTAGGGCGGCCCGACGAAAGCAGCCCAGATACACACTCAGCGCCGGCCCGGCCACGCCACCAACGTGAAATGCAGCTCCCCCGACCCCGAATCTCGAGGTCATCGCCCGGGCCACCGCATCTTCAAAACCCGTGGTGCCCTCGGCATTCATGATGCCGCCAACATTGTCGGCCCCACTTGATTGCAGTGTCGAAACGGCAACCGAGACGTAGTTGATCGGGACCATCGCGTGCCCGTCAACACGAACGACGATCTCACCCGAGGCCGCTTCGATCGCCGCGTTCAGACCCGCTGGCGTCTTGCCGGACGGGTTCGCCACCACCTGCACCCGATCCTCGCGTGCCGAAATCTCCGCAGCAACGTCGGCGGTTCGATCACGTGACGGCCCAACTGCAACGATGATTTCGAGCTCGCCCGCATAGTCTTGCTCAAGGATCCGAGTAATTGACTGCTGCAGGTGCCGCTCCTCGTCGATGACGGGCATGATCACCGAAACACTCGGCAACTCTTGGGCTGGCATGTTCACTCAGCCGTGCCAAAGGCAACATGTCGAAGCAGACCCGGCCAGGTGGTCTCAGCTTTAGTCATGAAGTGCTCATTAGCGACTATCGCGGTATGCGCTGCGAGGTGCCGAACATAGATGTAACCAAGGCCATGGGTGCGGTAGATCAAGCCCCCTGACGCTCTGACTGACTCCAATAGTGCGCGATCGACCGACTTATCTACCGGCCGCCAGCCACCGACGCTGTCAAGATCAGCACGGGCGATCAAGAGGGTGCCGCCAGCCACGAAGAAGGAATACTTCTCTGCGGCGTATGTGGGTCTGAATACCGTGGTGTCGTCGCCCTCGACATAGATCCAATCCAGCGCCTTACCGACCACTTGCGCACCTGAGTACATGCGCGCAATGACTAGATCCCAAACATGATTCGCCCCGTAGTAATCGTCGTCATCGATCTTGGTGATGAGTTCGCCATCGGCGCGCTGACTGACCAGCTGCAAGGCGGCACCGAACGGCACGGTGCGCGGCACCGAGACAAACTCCAACTCGCGGCCAACTAGCGCAATTAGCTCAGCGCGTCTGGTACCGGTCAATTCGAGCCCGTGTAAACCGACCACGACCTGCAAATTTGGGTAATCCAGGCGCGCGATCTGACCCATCACATGCGTCAAATAAGTGTCGCGATTAGTTAGGAGCACTGCGCTCACCGACGGCCAGCACCCAAGGGCCGCGACCGGCGTCGAACCACGCAGCGCATCGCTTCGAGCAGCAACCGAAGCCACCTGTGCCGCTAACTGATCTGCTGGTTCGGCATTCACCACAATTCCGCAAGCGCGCAATTGCTCGACCCACCTGTGACCTAGGTCAACCTCCGCGCGCACCGAACCTACCGACCGCAGCGCGCTCACATCACCTGATTTCAGGTCGCCGGTGATGTCGAGTCTGAGTGCGGTACCCCGCAACTTCAAGGTGCCACCCGCGACGGTGGCAAAGATCGCCTCGGTGACACCCGATGACCTGCGGCCTATCGGGTTGTGCACCCGTGGATCGACACACACCAGATGCGAGGTACCCGCAACCTGCCAAGTGTCACCGGAAACCACCACGGTGGTGGCTCGATCGATCTGCGGCATTGTCGCTGCCGTCGGCACCACCAAGATGTCGCACCTGCGCAGATGCGCGTGCACGATGGCAGCCGGCAAGGCAACATCGTGCACCTGGGCCGCGAGCCCCGCCGCCGAGGCCGGTAGCCCCGGTGCCAAGGTCAGCATCGACCCAACCCCAAGACCTAAGGTTGGGCGCAGGCACCGCAGCGCTGCGGCGATTGCCAGTGCGATATCAATCGGCTCGCGCCAAGCCAAGACCACCTGCGCGCCCGCACCGCTCGGGTCGATCAGGTAGGCGGCCAGACCCGGTGACGCCGGGGCGCCCACCCACCCCTTAGGTGGTGACCAATTGGCCAGGCGGATCTCCAAATTCGTCACCGCGGCCGTGCCGACGCTGGTCACGCACAATTGCTGGAGCTGCTCGACGTCAGCCGCATCAACCCGCCACCTGCTGGCGCGAGCTCGGATCCGGACCCCGGGAATGCCCACGAACGTCACCTTAGACGGCCGATAGTCTTCACAGGTGACCTTGCGACTGTCAGTCATCGGAGCCGGGTATTTGGGTGCCACCCACGCGGCCTGCATGGCCGAACTGGGTTTTGAGGTAATCGGGGTGGATATCGACCCGGCCAAGGTCAAGATCTTGCAAAGTGGCCGGGTCCCGTTCTACGAGCCCGGCCTGCCCGAGGTGCTGGCCCGCAATATTGACGCCGGCCGCCTGCGTTTTACCACCTCCATTGGTGACGCAGCCACCACCGCTGATATCCACTTCATCTGTGTCGGCACCCCCCAGCAGGCCGGGGCCAATGCCGCGGACCTATCGCAAGTGTTCGGGTCCGTCCAAGCCCTTGCCCCGCACCTGCGAGCCGGAGCCCTCGTGGTCGGCAAATCGACGGTACCGGTTGGCACGGCGGCCTTGATCGCAGATCAGTTGGCGATCACCGCACCAGATGTGGAAGTCGCTTGGAATCCAGAGTTCCTCCGTGAGGGCTTCGCCGTTGCCGACACCTTGCACCCTGATCGATTGGTCATTGGAGTACGAGGTAACCGTGCAGAGGATTTACTTCGACAGGTCTATGCGCCGCTACTTGCTGATGGCGTGCCTTTCCTCGTCACCGACTTCCCGACCGCCGAGCTCGTCAAAGTCGCCGCCAATTCGTTCCTCGCTACCAAGATCTCGTTCATCAACGCGATGGCCGAGGTCTGTGAAGCGGCCGGCGCAGATGTCACCCAGCTGGCCGAGGCAATTGGCTACGACCCGCGCATCGGTAATCGCTTCCTCGCCGCCGGTCTAGGCTTTGGTGGCGGCTGCCTGCCTAAGGATATTCGTGCCTTCATGGCTCGAGCCGGCGAACTCGGAGCCGAAGAGGCCCTTGCCTTCTTGCGCGAGGTCGACCAGATAAATCTGCGCCAGCGCACCCATACCGTCAATCTCGCACTAGCTGCGCTAGGCGGGTCATTCGCCGCCAAGAACGTCACGTTATTGGGTGCCGCATTCAAGCCTGACAGCGATGACGTCCGCGATTCACCAGCCCTTGCGGTCGCAGCGGCCATCCATAACGCCGGCGGTAACGTGGTGGTGCATGATCCCAAGGCACTGGCAAATGCCGCCCGCGTCTATCCAACATTGACCTATGTTGAAGATGTCAACGAAGCATTGGCCAACGCCGAGCTGGTGCTGCACTTGACCGAGTGGCCCGAATACCGGGAGCTAGATCCCGGTGCACTGCCAGCCGCCGCCAAGCAACGTCACTTGATTGATGCCCGCAATCGACTTGACCCACGGCTTTGGCGGGCGGCCGGCTGGACCTACCGCGCCCTCGGGCGCCCAACGGCCTAATGCCTGCCGATCTCTACGGGAGCACCGCCGAAGTCGATCGGTTGCTGCGCGACAGCTTGCTGTGGTTCGTCGTTGGCCTCGGCAACAACCCAGATCGGGCCGCATTTGGTGTCGCTTCGGTGTTGCAGCAGCACGGTAAGCGGATAATTCCGATCTATCCGCGGGCCGAAATCGTGCACGGTGAGCAGGGCTATGCGAGTGTCGCGGAGGCTGCTGCTGCGGTTGGCACCCCTGACGTCGTCGACGTCTTCGTCCGCTCCGATCGAGCCGGTGAATTCGCCGACGCTGCCATCGCGGCCGGCGCTGGGGCGGTCTGGTTTCAGCTCGATGTCATCGACGAGGCAGCCGCGCAGCGGGTGGTCGATGCCGGAATGACCATGGTCATGGACAAGTGCCCGGCAATCGAATGGCGACGGCGACCTAACTAGTGCGAACTAATTAGTCGGCGGAAACAGGTTTTCACCCTTGGCCTTGGCCAGCGCACCCAGGTCGGCTTGGAATTCCAGCATTGCTGCCTGCAGCGTCGGGTTCGCCATCCCCAGCATGCGCACAGCCAGCAGCCCAGCATTACGGGCATTGCCGATGGCGACCGTTGCCACCGGCACACCCGCCGGCATCTGCACGATAGACAGCAGGGAATCCATCCCTTCCAAAGCCGCCGTCGCGATCGGTACCCCGATTACCGGCAGCGGTGTGAGCGAGGCGAGCATGCCCGGCAGGTGCGCTGCGCCGCCGGCACCGGC
>SXGR01459242.1_pt1 | contig 28987 bp, 24 predicted proteins | sample 3174711 | NCBI WGS metagenome assembly SXGR01 (sample SAMN11356860, study PRJNA531348) | freshwater metagenome | isolation source: freshwater sample F1-60 | place: China: Fuxian Lake, Yuxi | collected 2017-12-25
GACCTTTGCCGAAGTAGTGCTGGTGCCGGTCATGGGCAGCGTGCCGTCGGTGGTCATCCACAGCAGCGACGGCACGAAGGTGGAGGCCGCCGTCGGGACCGACCCGGTGTGGCTGGCCCACTTGTTGAAGGCGATGGCGAGCGCTTGATCCGATGCTCACCCTCGGCGGAGGCACCAAGGTCTATCTGGCGACTGGCGCGACGGATTTGCGGCGCAGCTTCAGTCTTTATACGATCGCCGAGCACCGGCTGGGATTCGCGCAGCCGCTCAACGATGACGTCCTCGGCTTCATCAACAAACGCCGGTCTTCCGCGGTCGGCGCGAACACCATCCGGTGCAACCCCGGGGTTGGGACATCGCCGCGAGCGGGCTCACCTTCTGTTCCCTGCACCGCTGGCGGGCTGCCTCCTGCGCGTGCCTGCCGCAACTCGCGTCGAACACCGCAACGCGCCCGCCGGGCCTCCGCGCCGCTGTCCCGCCATTTCTCCGCACTTCCCGCTGGCCCGGCCCGCGCCGCCGTCCATGCTCAACTGCCGCTATGCTTCCCCTCCGCTTCGTCCGGTTCTTGCTCGCCTCATCTTGCCTGCCTCTTTCGTCCAGCGCGCTCGCGGCCTCCGCGCCTGCGGCGCATACCAACCTCCTCGTCATCGTCGCCGACGATCTCGGTTACGCGGATCTCGGCATCCACGGGGGCCGCGAAGTCCCCACGCCGCACCTCGACGCCCTCGCGCGCGCCGGCACTCGCTTCACCAGCGGCTACGTCAGCGCGCCGTATTGCAGCCCGTCGCGCGCGGGTTTTCTCACCGGCCGCTACCAGACGAAGTTCGGGCACGAGTTCAACCCGCACGTCGGCGAGGAGGCCACGCTCGGCCTCCCGCTCGGCGAGCGCACCCTCGCCGATCACCTCCGCGCCGCCGGCTACGCGACCGGGCTCATCGGCAAATGGCATCAGGGCTTCAGCCCCGCGCACCACCCGCAGTCGCGCGGTTTCGACGACTACTTCGGCTTCCTCGTCGGCGCGCACAACTTCACCCTCCGCCGCGACGGCGCGCCGAAGTTCGGCACCGCCAATTCGCAAAACCTCATCTATCGCGGCCGTGCCGTGCAGCCGCTCGACGGTTTTGCGACCACCGTGTTCACGGACGAAGCCATCGCCTTCACCGGGCGCCACGCGGCAAAACCGTGGTTCCTCTACCTCGCCTACAACGCCGTCCACACGCCCCTCGAAATCGATCCCGCCGTCGCCGCACGTGTGCCCGCCGCCGTCACTGATCCCGCGCGCCGCGGCTATCTCGCGCTGCTCCTCGGCCTCGACGATTCCATCGGCCGGCTCCGCGCGCACTTGGAAAAAACCAACCGCGCGAACGACACGCTGATCGTTTTCTTAAGCGACAACGGCGGCGCCGGCCGCAAGCCCTTCTTCGCCTACAACACAGGCGTGAACACGCCCTTCCGCGGCGACAAGGGCCAGGTGCTCGAAGGCGGCATCCGCGTGCCGTTCTTCGCCGCGTGGCCCGGCCGCATCCCCGCCGGCCGCACTTTCGATCAACCCGTGATCGCGCTCGACGTCCTGCCCACCGCGCTCGCCGCCGCCGGCGCACCCAGTCCCGCCGGCCTCGACGGCGTGAATCTGCTCCCGTTCCTCACCGCCACCTCCGGACCCGCCGCCACGCCGCACGCGGACTTGTTCTGGCGCTTCGGCCCGCAGCGCGCCGTCCGCCGCGGCCGGTGGAAGCTCGCCGACTGGCGCGATTTCGAAACCAAGACCCAGAGCGGCTGGCAACTCTTCGACCTCGCCACCGACCCCGGCGAGACACGCGACCTCGCCACGCAGCATCCCACCCTCGTCCGCGACCTCGCCGCCGCGTGGGAAAAATGGAACGCCGCCAACGCGGCCCCCGTCTGGCGCGGCACGCCCAGCGAAGATCCCGCCGGCCACCCGCCCGGCACCCCCAAATCGTCCACGAAAAAATAACCCTGCCCCCTCCCTCAACCCCATGCGCCTCTCCATTTTCTCCTTCCTGCTTCTCGTTCCCCTCCTCCTCACCCGTGCCGCCCAACCGCCCGCGCGCCCCAACCTGATCGTCTTCCTCGCCGACGATCTCGGCTGGGGCGATCTCGGCATGCAGGGGCACCCGATTATCAAGACTCCGCACCTCGACGCGTTCGCCAAGCAGGGCGTGCGTCTCACGCAGTGCTATTCGGCGAGCGCCGTCTGCAGCCCGTCGCGCTCCGCTATCCTCACGGGCCGCACGCCGCATCGGAATGGCGTCTACACCTGGATCAAAGATCGCGCCGAGATTCATCTGCGGACGAGCGAGATCGCGCTGCCGCGCCTGCTCAAGTCCGCGGGCTACGCCACCTGCCACACTGGAAAATGGCACCTCAACGGCTGGTTCAACGACTCGCGCCACCCGCAGCCTTCCGACCATGGCTACGACTGGTGGCTCGCCACCCAGAACAACGCCGCACCCTCGCACGAGAATCCCGTGAACTACGTCCGCAACGGCACGCCCGCCGGCCCCATGACCGGCTACTCCGCCCCGCTCGCCGCCGACGAGGCCGTCACTTGGCTCCGCGAAAGACGCGATCCGGCGAAACCGTTTTTCCTCACCGTCTGGAGCCACGAGCCGCACTATCCGATCAAGTCCGATCCGAAACTGAAGGCGCTCTACCCCGAAGTGACCGACGAGGTGCAGCGCGAGTATTTCGCCAATGTCACCCAGCTCGACCAGGGCTTCGGCCGGCTCATGCAACATCTCGACGCCGCCGGCCTCGCCGCCAATACGATCGTCTTCTTCACCTCCGACAACGGCCCCGAGGGCAACGGCATCACCACGCCCGGCCGCGGCTCCACCGGCGGCTTCCGTGGTCGCAAGCGCGACCTCCACGAGGGCGGCATCCGCGTGCCCGGCCTCGCCCGCTGGCCCGGGCGCATCCCGGCCGGCACCGTCTCCGATGCCCCGGTGATCGGCAGCGATCTTTTCCCCACGTTCCTCGCCGCCGCTGGTGTCGCCGCGCCGAGCGACCGCGTGATCGATGGCGTCAACGTGCTGCCCGTCCTCACCGGTGCCGCCAACGCCGTCGCCCGCCCCCAGCCGCTCTTCTGGCGCCTGCTCATGGCGCCCAACGCCAAAATCGCCCTGCGCGTCGGCGATTGGAAAATTCTCTGCGACGAAAAACTCGCCGACTTCGAACTCTATAATCTCGCCGCCGATCCGCACGAGACGACCGATCTCAAGGCAACGGAGCCGTCGCGCTTCGCCGCCCTCCGCGAGCAACTCGTGAAGCACAACGCCGCCATCGACGCCGAGGGCCCCGACTGGTGGCGCCGCCTCAGCCCCAACGGCGGCGCCGCCATCGATCCCAACGCCGCCAAGAAAAAGAACGCCAAGAAAGCGAACGACTGATCGCGCTGCGCTGCCTCACCTGAAGGGGCGCGCCTCGTGCGCGCCTTCCTCGTTACCATTCCGAATCCGGCCGCTGACCTCCTCGCTCCTCGTGAGACTCGCCCTGACACTCTTCGCTCTCGGAGGTCTGCTAGCCCTCTCCGTCTCGGGCGCGCAGACCGCCGCGACCAAGCCGAATTTCATCATCATTATGGTCGATGACATGGGCCATGCCGGCGTCAGTTGCTTCGGTAATCCCTACTTCAAGACGCCCGAGATCGATCGTCTGGCCGCCGAGGGGATCCGGCTCACGGATTTCCATTCCTCGGGCAACGTCTGCTCCCCCACGCGCGCGGGCCTGCTCACGGGCCGGTATCAGCAGCGGGCGGGAATCGAGGCCGTGATCCATCCGGTGAGCACCCACGCGGAACATCGGAGGGGTCTGCAGAAGTCGGAGGTGACCTTTGCCGAGGCCCTCAAGCAAGCCGGCTATGTCACCGGCCTCGTCGGCAAGTGGCATCTCGGTTACCCGCAGAACTCGCCGGACTATCACCCGCAGAATCACGGCTTCGACCAGTTCATCGGCTACCACAGCGGCAACATCGATTTCATCAGCCACGTCGGCGACCACCTGAAGCACGACTGGTGGCATGGCCGCGAGGAGCGGCCGGAGGAAGGCTACGCGACTGACCTGATCAACCGGCACGCTCTCGATTTCATCGAGCGGCACCATGCGGACACGTTCTGCCTCTATCTTCCCCACCTCGCGATTCACAATCCGCTGCAAGTGCGCGGCGACCCCGTCCAGCGCACAACGCGCGAATGGCAGCGCTGGAAGGCCGGCAGCCCGCAGGACACGCTGGACAAGTTTCGCGGCATGACTCTGCCGGTGGATGAGGGTCTCGGACAAATCCGCGCCGCCCTCGAAAAACACGGCATCGCCAAGAACACCGTCATTTTCTTTTTCACCGACAATGGCCCCACGCTGGAAGCCCCCAGCGGCAACCCGATGTGGCGCGGCAACAAAGGCTCCCTCTATGAAGGCGGACACAAAGTTCCTTTCATCGCTTGGTGGCCCGGCAAGATCGCGCCGGGTGGCGAAAGCAGCACACCGGCCATCACGCTCGACCTCATGCCCACGCTGCTCGCCCTAGCCGGAGTGAAGCCGAGCGCCGAACGCCCGCTCGATGGGGTGGACCTCTCCGGCTTGCTCCTCGGCGGAAAAACTCCGCCCGCCCGCCCGCTTTTCTGGGCCGCCTTGAGCAACAATGGCGCCCGCCAGGAGGCGATGCGCGACGGCCCTTGGAAGCTCGTCGTCAATCATCCTGACGCCAAGCCCGGCAGCTTCGCCAACGAGCAGGTCGAGCTCTATCGCCTCGACCAAGACCCCTCCGAGAAAACCGATCTCGCGAAAAGCGCCCCCGACCAAGCCGCCGCGCTGCTCCTTCGCCTCAAGGCTTGGTATGCCGACACGCAACGCACCGCCACGCCTCAACCAGGCGGCTGGCCGCACTGAGCGCCGCCATCCACTCCCAACGTCCCCAAGAATAGTACGCCAACGAAATAAACGACCAACTCTCATGCGCCTCCTCACCCTCCTTGTCCTGCTTCTGCAGTCCTCCGTGTTCGTCTTGGCCGCCACCACGCCACCGCGCCCCCACATCGTCCTCGTCATGGCCGACGACATGGGCTGGGGCCAAACCAGCTACAACGGCCACCCGCTCCTCAAGACACCCCACCTCGACGCCATGGCCGCCGCCGGCCTGCGCTTCGACCGCTTCTACGCCGGCGCCCCCAACTGCTCGCCCACCCGCGCCACCGTCATGACCGGCCGCAACAACGACCGCGCCGGCGTCGAGAACCACGGCTTCGCGTTGCGGCGCCAGGAAAAAACCCTCCCCCGCGCCCTCCGCGACGCCGGCTACACCACCGCCCATTTCGGCAAATGGCACCTCAACGGCTTCCGCGGCCCCGGCGCCCCCATCCTCGCCACCGACGACCACCACCCCGGCGAGTTCGGTTTCGACGAATGGCTCTCCGCCACCAACTTCTTTGACCGCAACCCGCTCCTCAGCCGCCGCGGCAAATTCGAAGCGTTCACCGGCGACTCCTCCGAAATCATCGTCGCCGAGGCCCTGAAATTCCTCGCCCGCCACCGCACCGGCTCAAAACCCACCTTCTCGGTCATCTGGTATGGCTCGCCCCACTCCCCCTTCGACGCCGACGAACCCGACCGCGCCGCCTTCGCCTCCCTCGCAAAACTTTCCCAACACCACTACGGCGAACTCGTCGCCCTCGACCGCAGTGTCGGCACCCTCCGCCGCGGCCTCCGCGACCTCGGCCTCGCCGACAACACCCTCCTCTGGTTCTGCAGCGACAACGGCGGTCTCCCCGAGATCTCCCCCTCCACCGTCAACGGCCTCCGCGGCCACAAGGGCTCCGTCTTCGAGGGCGGCCTGCGCGTCCCCGGCATCATCGAGTGGCCCGCCGTCATCACGCAGCCCCGCATCACCCGCTACCCCGCCGGCACCGTCGACATCTTTCCGACCCTCGCCGATATCCTCGGCCTCCCCCCGTCCGTGATGCTCGCCCCCGTCGACGGCTCGAGCCTCCGCCCGCTCTTCACCGCCGAGCTCGCGACGCGCGCCAAGCCCCTCGCCTTCCACCACCAACGCCGCGCCGCCTGGATCGACAACCGCTACAAGCTGATCCAACCCAAACTCGCCGAGGAGAAATTCGAACTCTACGACCTCGACACCGATCCCGCCGAGTCACGCGACCTGTCCGCCACCCAGCCCGAAGTCTTCACCCGCCTCCGCACCGCCCTCCTCGCTTGGAACGCCTCCGTCGCCGCGAGCGTCGCCGGCCAGGATTATCCCGAACGGAAAGTCAGCCCGACCGAGCCGATCTCCCGCGACTGGGCCACGGCCCCCGAGTATCAGTCCCACCTCCCGCAACTCGCCGCTCGCCCCGAATACCAATCTGCCCTCGCGCCCAAAGCCGCCAAGAAAAAGAAACCGTAGAGCCTGCCGGAAACGCCTCTCGTTCGCTTCCATCCACCGCAACCGTGCGGTCAATATTGCCCGCCGCCTTGACCGGCCGCACGAATGAGCGAACGTGCGCGATGACTATCGTGCTCCGAAATATCCCGCAGCGGGTCCTCGCGCTCATCCTCACTTCGCTACTCGCCAGTTCGGCTCCCGCAGCCCTCGCCACCCTCCAGACGCCCCCAGCACCTGCCGTGACGCTTTTCGAATTTTCCGGTTCGGCCAATGAACCCGCGTGGATCGCCGTGAACGACGGCGTCATGGGCGGCGTTTCCCGCGGCGGCGCGAAACTCATCGACGGCAGCCTGCACTTTCGCGGCGTTCTCTCGCTCGAAAACAACGGTGGATTTTCGTCGATCCGCTCCGGTGGGCCGACGCGCGATTTGAGCGCGGCGAAAGCCATTGTGCTCCGCGTCAAGGGCGACGGTCGCACCTATCGTCTCCAACTCGCCACCAACGCGGAGTTCCGCCGTTCACGTATTTCCTACCAGACAGAATTCCCCACGAAGCGCGGCGAATGGACCGAAGTCACCGTGCCCCTCGCCACCCTCGTCCCACAGTTCCGCGGGCAGAAGCTTTCGGGCCCGCCCTTGGATCGCGCCCGCATCGAAGAAATCGGCCTCTCCCTCGCCGACGGCAACCCCGGAGCGTTCGCCCTCGAGGTCGCTTGGATTCGAGCCAAGTGATCGGCCCGCAGCACCCGCCCCGCCGACCGGCTACGCACCATTACTGCCGCTCGCCAGCACTCTGACCTCAAACCCGAACCTTCAGCCCCTGTGCCACCGCGAGCCGTTTCTGATTCGCATCAAACGTCAGAAATTCCTCCGCCCCCAAGTGCAGTGCCGTCGCGACGTGCATGATGTCGACCAACCGATGCCCGCCGCTTTCCGTAAAGCGCGCGTTCAATGCCTCCGCTCGCTAATGTACATCCGACCAGTCGACCGAGACCATCTGCAGCACGTGGGTCGCGAGATCCGTCTGCAGATGCCGCAACATGAGGTGCGTCTCGGTCCGGGGAAACCCCTTTCCCCGTTCGTGATCATGCAGCCGTGCCTAGAACCGCAACGACTGGCGAAACTCCAAACGCAAGAAGCTGGAGACTCGCAACGGCGCAGCCCGCGCCACCATAAACGCATCCGCCCGGTCCGAGTGCGCCTAGGTGCGATACACCGCACAAAGGAACGATGTATCGGGAAACGCACTCACCCGAGGTCGCCCTCGAGTTCCGCCTCACGCATCGCCTTCACTTCCGCCGCGCTGAACATCCGGTTTCCCCAGATCGCTTTCCGCCGCGCCGCAAAATCCGGCATCTTAAACGCCTTGCCCTTCCCCTTCGGCAACGCCGTCAGCAGCGCCACCGGCTCCCCGCGCTTCTCGATGCGCACCGACTCCCCGTCGCCCAGCCAGGCTTCGAGATTGGAGAAATTGTTGCGCAGGTCGCGAACGGTGGCGGTTTTCATGTGGACATAACGTGTTCACGTCGACCGCGTGTCAATTTTCATGCCGGCCTCGGCTGCTCGGATTTACCGTGGCTGAAAACGTGATGCCGCGCGATTTCCCCCATCTCAATGCGGGCTCCGCGATCCCCGCTTGCTCGTTGCTGAGCGGACCCGCCAGCCAGCCCAAGGGGGGAGCACCCGCTAACGTTCGCCCGGAAAATTCGCACGAGAATATAGTCACAGACATCCTGACACCCGGCTGGAACTACGGTGAGAGACTTAAAAACCTCCGATCCATTCCATTACACCCCATTCCTTTGCTAAAAAGAATCGCTCCACCTCTCCACGGCGTCCTTCGCACGTTGCCCTCACGATCGTTTCTCCGAGCCTCCTGAGAGTGGCAAGGGAATGGGGCCAAGGAATCAATGGCAGGAAAAGCACCGCATTCCGAAGCAGGGTTTTCTCCGCGTTCCGATGTCGTCTCTGCGGTGCAAAAGGCTTGGAGCGAGTGAACCGAGGAGCGCCGTAGAGACGGGAGAATCCGACGCAGCTTCGGAGGGGGAATCTTGAAATCGGGCAGCGGAAATCCGGAAACTGTCAGCGGTCGGATCGGCCCCTAGCCAACGGGTTCAACTCCTCATCTTTCAACGGAAGGGCTGTTTGCGGGAAGACAAAACGGAGCCGAGGTGCGTGCTCCGCCCGGTCAGCGCTGCGTGGTTTTGGACGGAACCGGCGGGCGCGAGTTCAGCAGATTTTCAAACCAATACAGTCCGCTGCGCCCAGGAGCGACGAAGTCGAGATCGCCGTCGCCATCGAGGTCGATCGCGCGCGGATCCAGACCGATGCCAGCCGGGCCGCCCTTTGGCATAATGTCGAAGCGGTGAAATTTCCCGGTGGCCTGGTTGAATTCGTAACGATACAGCACCTGCGGATCGAGCGCGCCGGGGTCGCGGAGCTCGTGCGCGCGGTAGCGTTTGCCGTTCACAAATTCGGGGATGCCGTTGTTGTCCAGATCCACCCAGAGCGGGCTGTGGCCTACCGACCACGTGTCGTCGATGAGATGCTTTTTCCACGTGCGCTTTCCGTTTTCCTTCGTCTGCTCCAGCCAGAAAACGCCGTAGTCGTGGCCCATCGCGTAAACCAGATCGGCGTCACCGTCGCCATCCACGTCAGCGACGATTACCGGAATCGATGCCTGGCCGAGTTCAAACTCGGGGTGCCAGATCCACTCGCCTTTCCGGCGATCGACGGGCGCTTCGAGCCAGCCCTTGGGGCCGATGATGTCACCGCGGCCGTCGCCATTGATGTCGCCGAAGCCGCCGCCGTGGCCGGAGGAGGTGACGGGTAGGTTGTGGCGGACCCATTTCGGTTCGGCTTTCGGCGCGGCGGGCAGCAACTCCCACCACGCGGAAAAATTGCCGCCGCGCGGCAGCAGGTCGAGCTGGCCATCGCCGTCGATGTCGTAGAGCCGGCCCGTCTCCATTGCACCGGGTTCGGCGACCAGGTGTTTCTTCCATTCGCCGAGGGCGGGGCCGGGATGCTCGACCCAGAAAATGGAACGGCTGCGCCAGTTGACGTTGATCAGATCGGTCCAGCCGTCGCGGTTTACGTCCATCTCGAGGTGCGAGTAGCCGTCCCAGTTCGGTGGTACGCCGAGTTTTTCAACGTTGCGGAGGAAGTGTTGTTTCCACGTCGGCGCTTCGTACCAGAACCCGCCGCACACGATGTCGAGTTTGCCATCGCGGTTGACGTCCATCACGGAGCACGCCTCGAACGTCGAGTCGGCGTTGATGGTATGGAGGCGGAAAGGCAGGTCGGCCGACCAGAGCAGAGCGGTGGAGGCGAAAACGAGCGCGCCGGCCAACGCGAAGATCTTCGGCCGGAGTTTGGGGCGGGGCATAAACGGGGACGGTAATTCCGGCGGAGGGGCGGACAACCACAATGCCGAGCGCACTGTTTCCAGTAACGTTTGCCACAACCGGCTCGTCAGCCGGATTGCGATTGCGCTGCGCCGGGCCGGCCGGAACACATTCACGCACCCTCCATCCCATTCGATGAAGTCTTTCGTTCACACTGCTGGATTGATCCTGACAGCTGGCTTGGCCGTGATCGCGCTGGCTCAACCGGCCGAACCCGCTCGCCGCCGGCAAGGGTCGCGGTGCCACCGGGCGCGGTGGTGGTGGCGGAGCGGGCGCGTGACTCCCGGGCCAGATACTTTCGCAGGACGACAAGAACGCCGACCAGAAGCTGGCGTGGCCTGGGCATTTTACCCGTGTCCGGAAAACACGGGCGAGACGCCCATCCTACTTTTTCATCATGGAAACACTCACAAATAAAATCGTCGGCGGCGGCGGATCGGGCATCGGGCTCGGCATCGGTCTAGCGTTTGCCCGCGAAGGCAGCCGCGTGGTGCTCGCCGCGCGCACTGCGGCCACGCTCGCGGCGGCGAAAAACCTGCCTGACATCGGCGCCGCGCTGCTGACGAAATCTGCGACGCCACGGACCGCGCGCAGGTGGCCGACTTGGTCGCGTGGACGGCGGCGAACGCCGGCCCGATCGACATTTTGGTTTACAGCGCCGGCGTCAATGTGCCGCGGCGCACGTTCGCCGACATCGACCCGGCGGACTTCGACCGTGTGACCGCCACCAACGCGACGGGCGCATTCAACTGCATGCGCGCGGTGCTGCCCGCCATGCGCGCGCGCAAGACGGGCCTGATCATCAACGCTGTGTCGCTGGCCGGGCTGCGCGTGCTGCAACTGGCGGGCCTGCCCTACACCACCTCGAAATTCGCGCAAAGCGCCATCGGCACGTTTGCAAATCTGGAGGCGCTCCCCGACGGCGTGAGGGTGACGAACCTCTACCCCGGCGAAACGGAGACGCCGATCCTCGCGCAACGCGCCGTCCCGCCGATGGCCGAACAGCGCGCGCGCATGCTCCAGCCCGAAGATGTCGCCGCGCTGGCGGCGGCCGTGGCGAAGTTGCCGCCGCGCGCCACGGTGCCGGTGATCGTGATCACGCCGCGACACATGCCGTTCGAGTAGGCAGTGGCGTTTCGTTCGCGATGGAGTGTGTTGGGGTCAACACGCTGGTTTGTCCGCAGGGGCGCCACTCGTCGGCGCCCGCGGGCGTCGTCAAGCGACGTCCCGACTGCGGTCTGAGGTGTCGGAAATCTTGAAAGCAGTCATCCGAAAATCTCAGATCCAGGAGCTGACAGATTCCAGATGTCCGCTGCCCGATTTCAAGATTCCACCTCCGTCTCTGCGTCGGATTCTCCCGTCTCTGCGGTGCTCCTCGGTTCATTCGCTCCAAGCCTTTTGCACCTCAGAGACGAAACCGGGACGCAGCGAAACCCCTCCTTCGAAATTCTCATCAGCCTATTCCTTTGCCCCCATTCCCTTGCCACTGTCAGGCGGCTCGGAGAAACGATCGTGAGGGCCACGCGGGTAGGACGCCGTGGAGAGGTCGGCGATGAGTTCTGGCAAAGGAATGAGAACAAGGGAATGGATCCGGAGGTGTTAAAAGGGATCACCGCCGTTCCAGCCGGAGGACTGAGGCGAATGGCGCAGGCGCTCCACGCGTCCGCAAGCGGACGGCCGACCAAAGTCCAAAAAAACCAGACGTTCGGATTAGTCCGCTGCACCAGCGTCGACCGGACGAGCGGGGATCACGACGCGCTAGTGCCGACAACGAGATCAACCGCCACGCCTTCGGACCTTAACCGCTGAAGTTTGTAGGTGAGCGCGCGGCGGCTGATGGCCAACTCCTTCGCGGTCTCGGTCCGGTTGTAGTTGTTCTTCCGCAGCGCATGGAGAATCGCCTCGCGTTCGATCTGCTCCAAGCGCTGCGCCTCGGCGGGTGCGAGCGCAGGCACGGCCACGTGGGCGACAATTCGCGCCGGCAAGTGCTCCGGCAGCACGATTTCTCCGCGAGAAAGCAGCGCCGCCCGCTCCATCGCATTGCGCAACTCGCGCACATTGCCCGGCCACCGATAGTTCAGCAAACAGGCCGCGACCGTCGCGGAGAAGCGTGATTTCTGCCGGGAAAACAGCCCGATGAAATACGTGGCCAACGGAATAATATCTTCCGGGCGCTCACGTAACGGCGGGAGGTGAATCTCCATTACGTTCAGTCGGTAAAACAGGTCCTCACGAAATTGTCCGGCGGCGATCTGCGCCTCCAAATCGCGGTTGGTGGCTGCGAGGACGCGCGCGTTGGTGTGAAAATCCCGACCCGAACCGATCCGGTGAAATGAACCATCATGGATCACGCGCAGCAATTTGGCCTGCAGCAGCAACGGCAAGTCACCAATTTCATCCAGAAAAATCGTCCCGTGGTTGGCCTCCTCGAAGCGCCCAATCCGCTGTTGGATCGCACCAGTGAAGGCACCCTTTTCGTGTCCGAAGAGTTCGCTCTCAATGAGGTTTCCCGGAATCGCCGCGCAGTTCACTTTTACGAGCGGCCCAGCGGCCCGCGGGCTCCAGCTGTGGATGACCTCGGCCGCGACCTCCTTCCCCACCCCGCTTTCACCCGTGATCAACACGCGCGTCTCCGAGGGCGCGATTACGGCGGCGTCACGAAAGACGCCCTGGATCAGCGGACTCGCCGCCACCACTCCGACGGGAAGGGTGCTCTCCGTTTTACTCGAAAGTGGCGCGACGCCGCGCCGCTCAGTGGCGAGCCGCACGGTCGCGATGAGTTCATCGAGATCGATGGGTTTGGCCAAATAATTGACCGCCCCGTCGCGCATGGCAGCGACCGCGCTACGGATATCGGCAAACGCCGTCACGAGGAGCACGGGGAGCGTCGGGTGCTTTTGGCGGACGCGCCGCAAGGTTTCGATCCCGGACATACCCGGCATCCGCACATCGCTAATCATCATCGCGAAGGGCGTCGCGAGCAGCAGCTCCAGCGCGGCTTCGCCCGATGCAGCCGATTGCGTGTGGTAGCCTTGCGCACGCAAAAACGTTTCTAGCAAACTGCGCTGGCCGCGATCGTCGTCGACGATGAGAATGGAGACGGCGGCGGACACGTCGGGCTTCATGCGGCCGGCCCGGTAAGGATGAGTCGACTGAACCGAAAGAGCGCACCGTGCGGCACGTTCGCATCGCAGGTCACCTCCCAGTGGTGCGCGGAGGCGATCTGGTGCACGATTGCGAGCCCAAGTCCGACCCCCTTCGGCCGCATCGTCACGTAGGGTTTGAAAATATTGGCCCGTTCCGCAACGGCGACGCCCGGGCCGTCATCGCTAATTTCCAAAACTGCCTCGCGGGGGCCGATCGGCGTCAGCTTGATTTCTACACGCCCCCCAGGCGCCACGGCTTGCAGCGCATTCAACAGGACGTTGAACAATGCCTGCCTGAGCAACTGCTCATCGGCCTCGACGACCAGCGGGGATTCCAGCGGCACCAAAGTAATTTGTTTTTCCTCGATATCCGGCACAAGCGTGCGGGCGACGTCGGCCACCAAGCGACGCACCTCGACGGAGCCCAGATGGGCCTCGCGCGGCTTCGAGTAATTGATGAACTCATTCAACTGCACCGTCACGCGATCGGCCTCCTCGATGATGGTCGACGCGTGCTCCTTGAGGTTAGCCGAATTGCCGGCTTGCATCGCTATCATCTGCGCCAGACCACGAATGAGATTGAGCGGATTGCGCGTTTCGTGCGCCAAACCGGCGGCAGCGAAATTCATGCCCTTGAGATGGGTGTTCATCTCCCCCGCTTTGACCAGACGGATCTGCAATTCGGAATTCTTCGAGAGATTGCGCCACGCGAGCACCGAGAGCACCGCACCGCCGAGCGCGAGCAAACTGACCAGCGACCGGAGAAGTAAATCGCTCTGCACGGTCCGGCGCATTTCCGCCGTGGACATGGAAATCACCAAACTGTGGGCGCCCTGTTTTTGAATCACCGCATCATAGTCCTCGCGCGACATCCACGAGGGACGACTGAAGAGGGGCCGGGACACCGCGGCACCCGCAGGCTCTGTCGCGGGGGCCGCGCCGGGCTCAGTCGGTCGCCGCGATGGGGTCGGACGAAATGGGCGCGTGAGACGTTCATCGGAGACGACGATCGCGGCCGGTGGGCGGACGCCGTCCTCCGTGGCGGCCGCGCCCAGATCCATCAGATTGAGAATCGTCAGCGATAGCTCACTCCAGAAGACCCCGCGCGCGCGGAGCATTTCGGGCGTCAGCTCCACCGCATGGCCGGCGCTCGCGATCGGTTCACCCGTGGCGCCCAGAATAGCAATGGACTCCAATTCATCCGGGCGAATCAGATCTTGCAGCGCGGACTGTAGGCGTTCCTTCGATACCACGATCCCGTTGCGGCGCTGGGAGCGAACCACGACGCCGAGCGTCGACGTAATGTCCCGCCCGCGATTGATCAGCGCTTGGGCGGCGTCACGCTTGAAGCGGAAGTGTTCCTCAATCTGCCACCCGCAGATCCCCAAACCGCAACCGATCAGGGTGACGGAAACGACGAGATTACGCTTTTCAGACGGCCAAATCATAGGGGGCGTGGATACACTCAGCCCCAGACCACGCGCCGTTCCAAGCCCGCAATCAGGGGTTGCCGATGAATTTCTTCATTTCCTCTTTTTCGAAAGTTTTCGGCGCCAGCTCTAGTTTCGAGCGTTCGTCCTTGGCTATGCCCGACAAATCGTCGGGGTCCATCACCACGTGCGGCGTGAGGAAAATCAGCAATTCCGTCTTCTGGTTCTTCTTAATGTTTCGTTTGAACGCGTAACCCAGCAGCGGGATATCGCCGAGGATCGGTACCTTGTTTTCCTGATCGATCATCTGCGTGGAAATCAGACCGCCGATGACGACGGTTTGGTCGCTGGGGGTCACAACGACGGTGTCGGCGGAACGCTTGTCGATCACCGGAGAATTGACGCCCGTCGAGATCGGGACGGTGGTCGCGCTGAGCGAGGAGATTTCCGGCGAGACGATCATCTCCACCAAGCCGGCCTGCGTGATAAACGGCGTCACGCGTAAAATGATACCGACATCCTGGTAGGAGACGGTGTTGATCGTCGTGTTGTTGGTATCGCTGACGCGCGAATTTGTAATGAGGGGAATCGACTGACCGACGAGAATCGTCGCCTGCTGGCTGCTGCGCGTGAGAATTGAAGGCCGGGAGAGAATTTCGGTCTTATTAGCGGTCGAGAGCGCGTGGATCGTCGCATTCACATTTCCGCCCAAAATCTTGTAGAACGCACCGTAGGACGTGGGATCGGTCAGTGCGCCGGCGATGCCGAACTTGGTGAGGGCGTTGCCTTCGGGGTTGTTCTTAACGGCGAGCCGACCCGTGAAGGACGCCTCCGCTCCGAGGTCGAGGTCCTTGTCATGCGTGACCTGGAGGAAGACTACATTGATCAGCACCTGGGGCTTCGGTTTATCGAGGCTCGCGATGATGGTCTTGATGTTTTCGTTGGTCTCGTCGTCGGTCACCACGATCAGGCGGCGCGACTCCAAGTCGCTCGTGATCGTCGCATCGCCGACCATGGTCGAGTTGTTATACTGGCGGTTGGACGAGCCACCGCTGCTCCCACCACCCCCACCGCCTCCGGTTCCCGTGGCCCGGGTCGGAGTCGTCGGGCCGCGAGTGGGCGTCTGCGTGGGGCGGGTTTGAGCCAGAAGATCGGCGGCGAGGAGCAGAGAAATTCCGATCGTGAGCCACGAGCGAATGGGAAAACGAGATGGATTCATAGGAATGCCTTAGGGGGAAGATACGCGACGGAGTGGGTTAGCGGCGACCACTCGTGGAGAGCGTGGTGTTCGTGGACATGGTCTGGCTGTTGTTGGCCGCCCGGGTGGCCAGCGGATCGGTCTGAGTGGACGTCGTCGCGCGCGAGTTGCTCGATTGGAAGAGATTCTTGAGGACGGTTTCGACCTGCTTCACGTCGGCATTCTCCATCGTGTAAACGAACACCTTTTGTTTGCGGGCCGTGCTGGCATCCAATTGCGCGATGATTTCGCCAATTTCCGGCATCGCGTCTTTGCTGGCCGTCACAATCACCGAGTAGGTGCGGGCATCGGCAATCGCGACCACCGGCGTCGAGCGCGACGTCGAGGCGGCGCCACCTCCGGTGCGACCCCCACCTCCGCCGGTGCGACTACCGCCACCCGTGGTACCGCCCCGCCCACCAAAGCCCGGAAATCCGGGAAAGCCACCGGGAAAGCCACCGGAGGCTCCACCGCGGCCGGCATTCGCGCCTTGGCCCTGGCTAGGACTCGAAAAAATATTCGTGATCAGCTGAGCCATTTCCACCGGGTCCGCGTTCTTTAGCTGGAACATTTTCATGGTCGACACGGTGTCGGCCGAGGTGTCCAGGGCGGACACGATTTCCACGATGTGGCGGATGTTGATATTGCTATCGGTGACGACGAGGGAATTGCTGTCCTGATTCGCAGTGAGCGTGGCGGAACCAGGTAACAGCGTCGCCAGATCGCGCGCGGCTTGGGTGGCATCGATCCGGCGCAACGGGATGATCTGCATGACGAGCTCCGCGTTCATCGGAATCTCCTGCGGATCATTGCCGGTGCGGATCAGAATGTTTTTCTTCTTCGCTTCGTCCTTGGAGCTGACGATCAGGCTGCGGCCCTGCACGCTGGCGCTGTAGCCGTTTTTATTGAGTGCTTGGTTGAGCAACTGCACGGCCTCCTCGCGGGTGACCGGCTGCGAGCTCCACATATCCACGGTGCCTCGGACGGGTGTTTCGAGGACGATAATGAAACCGGCGGCGTCGCTCATGTAGTTGAGCACCGTCTCGAGCGGGGCGCCGCGGAAATTGAAGCGCAGCTCGCCTGATTTGGGCGCCGGGCGCGCTGCCGATGGCAGGACGCTGGTATCCGGCGCAGCGGCCTTCACGGGAGCGGGCGGAGCAGTTTGGGCGGACGCGGCAGCAGCGAGCGCGGCGAAACCGAACCAGAGGGACGGGGTGAGCAGGGTGGTCTTCATAGTTTCAATTGTTGTTGGCGTTTCTCCATCAGACGGCGGAGTGCTTCAGAGGCATCGGCAGGAATGGCGAGGGGCGCACCCAGGCCCGGATTGGCGGCGGCTTCGGCGGCGCGCGCTTCACTGCGTACGATATCGGCCCCGATCACCGACCAGTCCCCACCTTCGGGGCGGCGCAGTTGTTGGCCGATTTTCAGCGTGAGTGGCTTGGCGTCACGTTCGAGTTCAACCTGATCCGCCGTGATTCCTTTGACCGTAAATTTCCCGAGCGCGCCGCCCTCGTTGAGGGCCTTGCGGTAGACGGTATCCGGGCTGTCGAAGAAGGCGAAGAGGCCTTTCTCATACTGCATGGTGCCGACAAAGGAGATGACCTCGGTGCGGGGCGGCGGCGTCTCCGAAGAGCGGCTACGGCCCACGCGATTCGGATTAAAGATATTCCGGTCACCGATGAGCCGATACGTATCAAAGGTGGGCCCCGTGGGCGTCGCGACCCGCACACGGTCGGCGCTTTTGGACGACGGCGCGGTCTTGGTCGGAGACTTCGCGGCCGGTTTCGGCTTCTCAAGCGCAGGCTTCGCGGGCGCTGGGGGCACCTCGGCGGCAAAGCCGACTTCGCAGGCGAGCGCCAAGGCGAGCGCGAGCACCCTGAGAGAATGAAGCGTGTTCATAGTTTACCCTCCAACGGGGACATCCGGAGCCCACTGACGATGAGGCCGAGGGTGAGTTTATTTCCGCCCTCGTCACGTGCGGTCAGCTCGACTGAGTCGACGCGCAGGGCAATCGGAGATTCTTCCAGCTCGTAGAGAAAGCGGCTGAGCGTAGCGAGCGTCCCGGTGGCATCGACGCGACATTCGAGGGTCGAAAAGCGATCGGTGCCGCGTTTCCATTGAGGCTTGATAGAGCCGAGTTCAATGCGGTTTTCCCGACCCCAACGGTCGAACGCCGAGATCAGATCCTGCTCGGCCTGCGCAGCGTCCCTGGGGAGCGCGCCGGCCTGCATCTCCGTCCATTTACGCTGGGTCTGGGGTCCGCGCTCGATCAGCCCGCGACCGCGCGCCACGTCTTTCTGGAGTTTGACGATTTCGGCGGCGTGCGTCTTCCACGTGGCGGTGAGCGGGGTGATCAGGACGGCATCCAGCACGTAAAGCGCGATCACGGAGGCCGTGGCGATCAAGAGCACTTTCTGGCGATTTTGTGGATTCACGTTCATGAGCCGGGGTTTCCTTTCCAACGAAACGTAAACGTAAACTGCGCGGGGACCTTGCCGCGAATCTGTTCCACTTTCACGGCCTGTACTTCCTTCACTTTGCGCAGTTGGTCGAGGGTGCGCAGCAGCGAAGCGTTATCCCGGGCCGTGCCGCTGATGCTGACCGTCTGCGTGGTAGTCCCGTGAATTTCCACGGAGCGCGCGGTCACGCTGCCGTTATCGGGGAAGCACTCGGTCACGCGGCTGAGGATCGTCAGGTTGCGGTACGATTCGTCATACCACGGGCGAAATTCACGGATGCGATCCTGCACCACATCGAGCGCCTTCACGTCGACCGCCATCGCCTCCCATTCGGAGCGGAGCGACCAACGGCTGAGCTCTTGCCAGGCGAAAAACCCCAACGCCAAGACGGCCACGCCGCCCACCGCGAAACCCGCAGTCGCCAGCCGTTTCGAATTGTAACGGGCCATCAGCATCGACCAACGGCCAGGGTGCGGCGGCAGAAACTCCAAGTCGGGGCCTTCCGACGCCACCCATCGCGCCGCCACTTGCTCGGCAATCTGCTCGGAAATCGCTTGCGCGGACACCGCGCTGCGCGTGACGGCCAACCCTTCGGTGGCCGCCCATTCGGTGAGTTTTTCCGCGAGCTGACGGCTCAGAGTGGCGTCGCCGCAGAGCGTGAGTTGCTTGAGCTCCGCCCGCAAATCGGCCGGCACTTGCTCGAACGTGATGCGCAGCTCGCGGGCGACCGCATTGCCGTTCACCACGTGCTCACCCACCTCGGATTCGACCGACGCTTCGCACGTGCGCAACCCCGCGATCCCGCCACCGATGGAAATCAACAAGGCCGCGCCCTTGGGTTCGACGGCGACGGTGATGCGACCCTTCCCGGCAGGAGCAATGACCTCGGGCAACGCCGCGAGGCCCAGCGAGAAACTGACCGCCTTCAGGCCGGCGGCCTTCAACGCGGCGGCCAATTGCTCAAGCTGGTCTTTGCGCACGGCCAGCTGGGTGACGTAGGCCGCGCCGGCGGAGCGGTGGAAAGACCGCGCGATCTGCAACTGCGCCGGATCACAGGGGAAGCCCTTCTCGGCCTCGATCTGCAGAAAACTGTTCGCATCTTCCGGGGCGAGCTCCGGCACGAGGGTGTGCTGGCTCATGACCCAACTGGCCGGAAGCGCGACCACACAATGGCGCTCGCGAATACCGGCGGCCTCGAGGTGATTCTTGATCTCGCGGCCCACGAGTTCGGAGTCCGGATGCAGGAGATCCAGAGTGAGGGCGGCCGAAGCGGCCTTGACGACTTCGTTGACGCCCTTGGCGCGAGTGACGTGGCAAGCCCGCATGTGGCCGTCGGCGAAGGCGAGGCCGACGACAGAGGCCAGTCGTTTCTTAGTTTTCCGTTTCGTGATCACGATGAATTGTTCGTTCCTTTGAGGGTTTGCCGGACTCGCAAACCGAGAGCCCAGCCGTAGGCGCTGAGGTCTTGGTGGAAAATAATCCGGGGAGTGCTGGTGCGGGTATCGAAAACGACTTTCTCGCGGCAATAGCCACGACCGAATCGACCGACCGCCGCAATGTCTGCGGTAAACTGGTAGGACTGATCGGTGATGTAGCGGCCGGCTTGGCGGATCGCCGCGGGCGGCAAGACCTGCGTGAGCCACGCAAACGAAGTGAGCACGTCGGGATGGGTGACCCGATAGGCGGCGAGGGTCGAGGCATTGGCGAGGCCGATGCCGGGGATGCAGGCGAGGACGGCCTCGCTCGCGGTGTTGACGTTGACCAGCCCTTGTTGCGTCGCCCCCGTGGCGGTCGTGATATCGGCGTGAATCAAAACGAATTCCTCGGCGGTCATCCGGCTCACGACCATAAACTCGGCGACACTCGTCAAATCCGGTCGCGCCGGCTGGCCACCCTGGCCACCCTGGCCACCCGGACCACCCGGGCCGCTCCGACCCCCTTGGCCAGTCGCCGGGCCAAAGGCGAGGTCGACGATCGTGGCGACCCGCTGCTGCTCGATATTCTTTGAGAGGAGAAGCTGGATGAGTTGCTGGCGATTCTGGCCGCTCCCGTTGGTGACATTCACGCGCCGCGTGCCGTCGGCGCGCGTGTTGGGCTGAAGACTGTAAACGGTGACGTATTCAAAAATCCCCGGCAGCAACTGGCCGTCCTGATTGTCGCGAGGGGCGGACGACTCGCCATCGTCCTCGTTGGCATCGAGGGCCCCATTGCGGTTTGTGTCTTCGCCGAGGAGAATATCCAGCGTGGCTCCATTAACGAGGCGGAGTTCGTCAACGGACTCGAAGGGTCCACCTTTGTTCAAGCGGGGAGGCTCGAGGCGGGCATAGACGCTCTCGGAACCGCCGCCGGTGTCGGCGCTGTCGCCGCCGCCGGCTTGCGCGTTGGCCGCCCGGCGCCAGCTGATAATGGCCTCGACGAGTTCCGGCGTCATGCTCGGGAGCTCCGCCAGCATCGCGCGCGTCGCCGTATTGAGATTGAGCTTCGACGCTTCGTCGATGAGGCCGAAGACGGGCGCGGACGTCGGGATCTGACTGTTGTCGCGACCGATCATCCAAAACTGCGCTTCACCCACGGGCAGCGCCTCAGACTTGTAATCGGCGACATTGGGGACCGCGCCGTTGGTCGCGAAATTGGCGAGAATGTAGCCCGCATAGCGAATCCCACCGGCGACCGCCTGACGGGCCTCGATCTCCGTGACACGATTGTCGGCGGCGCGCAGCTCCGCGCTCATCGAGTTCGCAAAATAAAGCGCCAGCGAGACGAGGCCGAGGCACGTCCACATGACGATGATGAGCACTGAGCCGCGGCGTGCGCGGAACGGAGACAACGAGCTGGATGAAGCGCGCGCGATCATTCCAATCCTCCCCCGCTGGCGGCCGCCTCGGCCTGAGTCGTCGTCGTGGTCGCGAATACCGGCACCACCAGCTCGATGGGGCCGCCGGTTTCGACATTGCTGCCCGGGCGCGCCATCACGAGGCGGAACTTAATCGCCGTGGGCAACGTGGACGTGCCGGTGGAATCCCAATCGCGAACCCAATCGGTGCCGTCGTAAAACTCGATTTCGGCCGAGGCGACGTCCGCCAGAATCACCTGCTGGTCGTCCGGACCGGTTTCCTGCACCGGGAGGAGATTGCGGGTGATTGCGCGCACGAGCGACTTGCCGTTGGTGCCGTCGGTGGACGGAGCGAGATAGTAGGCGATTTTCTGGACCTCGGAGAACGGATTCCGACCGTCGATCTTGCCGGAGTTCGTGTAGAAATCGGCACTCACCCGTTCACCGGCTGGATCATTCGGCGACGAGGAAAAATCGGTCGTCTGGAGTGGCCCGGACAACACGGTACCGTTGCCGCCGGTGGGCAACATGAGGCCGGCGAGGTCGCGCCGCACGATGCCAAGGGCGCGCTGCTGCGTGAGATCGGAGTCGATTTTTTCGTGCGTGGTATTGTGCAGCCGGAGTGCGCCAAAAAACGTCGTGTTGATCGCGAGCAAGACAATCGCCGCCACCGCCGTAGCGATCAGCAACTCCAGCAGCGTGAAGCCGCGGGTCGAACGAAGGGATGGGCGACGGCGGTTCATCACAGTGCGGAGGAACTGCCGGCAACGCCGGTACCGGCGGTGGGGTCAAACAGCGTGCTGGCACTCACGTCGTAGCTGTTACCTTGAATTGAAAAGATTACCTTTACCGTCAGGTGCGTCATCGAATCTTCACTCCACGGCTCGGACTGCATCGTCCACGGATAACTTGTGTCGCCGTCGACCACGGTGCCGCTCGACGAGGTTTGGTTCATCTCGCCGGTGACGATCAGTTCATTGATCATCCGCTCGGCGACGCGCATAGCGGCGGCTTTGCGTTGGCCGAGGAGACCCGCGCGGCTGGAGATACTCATGCCCTCCATCGCGACCGGGATCACGATCGCCATCAACAAAAGCGCCGCCAACACCTCGATGAGGGTGAAGGCGCAACGGCTCCGGCGGGTGAGGTTAGTTCGCACTGGCGGGGCGAATTTCATAACCGAGCCGATTGGCAGTTTGCACCACTTCGAGGGCGTTTTCGTTACTGTTACCTTGACGTAAGATGATTTTGCGTACGCTCGACTCGTCGTAGAAACCGTCGGGCGTAAAACGGATGACTGGCAGTCCGTCCGTGAGGCCAAGCCTTTCGTCGTCCTGCTCCGAAAGGGCCGGCGTATCACTGGCGGGGGTGTCGAGTGTGACGGTGTCATCAGCGGTGAAGTTGGTCGCGGGTCCGCCGCCCTCGAGTTCGGTCGAAGGCACGCGCAGACCGTAGGTGGAATCCTTCGCGTTGATCCAAAGGAGCACCGGCACGCCCTCGGCAATGGCGCGGCTTTGACCGTAGTGCACCAGCGCGAGCACGCGTTTCGCTTCCGAGCTGAGCATCCGGCCACGGTAGAACGATGCCATACTCGGCGCCACCATCGCCGCACCGATGGCCAGAAGCACCATCACGAAGATCAACTCGATCAACGTGAAGGCACCTCGGCCGAGACGACGGCGGGCTGAGCCGCACGGAGAGTTACTTTGCCGAGATGGAAGCATTCACCACGTCGTCCTGGGTATTGGCCTGACCGTCCGGGCCCATGGAGCGAATATCGTAGCCGCTCGCGTTTACTTTGCCGGGGAATTCGTAGACGTAGGGGTGACCCCACGGATCGAGCGGGATGTCGCTCTTGAGATACGGCCCGCGCCAGCCGGTGACATCGGCCGGTTGCCCGATGAGCTGGTTCAAGCCATCTTGGCCGCGCGGATAGCTGCCAGTGTCGACCTCGTAGGCGTCGAGGGCCGTGCCGAAGGTCGCGATCTGCGTCTGCGCGGCAGTGATGCGCGCCTGCTCGGTACGGCCCGTAAACTTGGGCAACACCAGCGCGGCGAGAATGCCGAGGATGACGAGGACGAGGAGGAGTTCGACGAGCGTGAAACCGCGGCGGGCGGAGACACGGGAGCGTTTCTTCGAATGGGTCAGTTTCATGGAGAAATTTATTTGATGTGATCTTGCAGGGAGAAAATAGGGTAAACCATACCGATGAAAATCGTGCCGATGAGCGCCGCGATCAGGAACAGCATGAGTGGTTCCGCCATCGCGACGGCACTCTTCAAGTGACGGTCAAGATCGCCTTCGGTAACATTCGCGATGCGCAACAGCTCCGCGTCGAGTTTGCCGCTTTCCTCCGCGACCGAGATCATTTCGACGATCGCCCCGGGGAAAAGTGTGCGGTTTTTCGCGAGGCTCTTACCGAGCGGCTTACCTTCTTTCACGCGATCGATTGACTCCGAGACGGCATCGACGAGCACCTGATTACCAATCGAACGCCGAGCGACATTGAGCGAGCTGATCAGCGGCACACCCGCGCTGAGCAAGGTGCCGAGCATGCGGGTGAAGCGCGCCATCGCGAATTGCGCGAGCAGCGGACCGACGATCCACGCCTTGAGCACGAAGCCTTCCCAAGCGCGACGGCCCACGGGAGAACTGAACCAGCTCTTGAGCGAGACCCCGGCCACGACCAGACCGACGAGCACGAACAAACCGTAGCTCCGAATAATGTGGCTGGTATTAATAATCATCTGCGTGAGCAGCGGCAGCTCAGCGTTGAAGCCCGCGAACACCAATTGGAACCGAGGGATGAAGAAAACCATCAGAAACACCAGTACGCCCATCGCGAGAAACAGCAAAATCGCGGGATACATGAGCGCCGCCGTGACCTTCGACTGGATGTCTTTTTCGCGCGCCTGGAAATCAGCGATCTGCGCCAGCACGACATCGAGAAAACCGCCGGCTTCACCCGCCTCGACCATCGCCACATAGACCCGCGGAAACGTGTCGGGCGAACGCTCCATCGCCTTCGAGAGCGACATGCCGTCGATCACGAAGTCGTGGATTTCCTTCCATTTTTGCTTCGCCACCGGCTCGGCGGACTCGCGGTGCAGAATCACCAACGCACGGCTGAAGGGCACGCCCGCCGCCAACAGGCTGGAGAGCAAACGCGTGAAGTTCTCCAACATCCGCGCCGTGATCTTCGGCTTGCCGCCGAGCGAGATGTTAAAACCTGCCGAGGGCTCACCGCCGCCGGCACCCGCCGCCTTGTCCGCAGGATGCGCCGCCGCAGAATTTTTCGCGGACGCCGCCGCCGATTCGACGAGCTTGATCGGTTTCAGGCCACGGCCTTCGACCTGACGCATCGCTTCGAGCCGGTTGCTCGCATCGAGGCAACCTTCGGTTAACACGCCGTCGCGCTGCAGCGCCTTGTAGGCAAATTGGGGCATCGCAAGAGGCGGCTCAGATCAATGAGCGCGGCAAGGCCGGCTGCGCATTCGCGGCGGCGGCGCGGCTCTCGGCCGCCACCTTGTCCGCTTCCAATTCGTGCACCGTGGTGACGCTCAAAACTTCCTCGATCGTCGTGATCCCCTCCTCCACCAGCCGGCGACCATCTTCGGAGAGCGTCTTCATCCCCGCCCGCCGCGCGGAATCACGGATGGCGTCGGTCGAGCTGTTTTTCAGAATCAGCGAACGGATTTCGCTGCTCGAATCCATCCACTCAAAAATTGCGCGGCGACCGTGGTACCCCGTGTTGCGGCACTCGCGGCAACCGACGGCGCGGTAGACTTCCGCCTTGGGCGAGATCCCGAGTTTCGTCCGGTAAACGTGAGACTCCGGCGTCGTATCCACTTTCCGACAATGCGAGCACAGCAAACGCACGAGCCGTTGCGCGAGCACCGCTTCGAGCGACGAGGCGACGAGATACGGCTCGACGCCCATGTCGACGAGACGCGTGAGCGCGCCGGCCGCGTCGTTGGTGTGCAACGTGGAAAAAACCAAGTGCCCCGTCAGAGAGGCCTGCACGGCGATCTGCGCCGTCTCTTGATCGCGGATTTCACCGATGAGCACGACGTCAGGGTCGTGGCGGAGAATCGAGCGCAGGCCGCGGGCAAACGTCAGGCCGGATTTTTCCGAAACCTGGATTTGGTTCACGCCCTTGAGCTGGTACTCGACCGGATCTTCGATCGTGATAATCTTCCGCTCGGCGTCGTTGATTTCATTGAGCGCGGTATAGAGCGTCGAAGTCTTGCCGGAGCCCGTCGGACCGGTGACAAGCACGATGCCGTGGGGGAGCTGGAGCACGCGCTCCAAGCAGGTGAGCTCGCGCTCGCCCATGCCGAGGTCGCGGGTGCCGCGGAGTTTGGAATTCTGCCGCAGCAGACGCATGACCACCGCTTCACCGTGCAACATCGGGATGATCGAGACGCGGATATCCACCTCGGCGTCTTCAATGCGAACCTTGATGCGACCGTCCTGCGGGAGACGTTTTTCCGCGATATTAAGATGACTGAGGATCTTGACGCGCGCCACGATGGCCGGCTGGAAACGTTTGATCTGCGCAGGCACCGGCACTTCCTGTAAAATACCGTCGATGCGGTAACGGATGCGGAGCTCGTCCTCAAAGGGTTCGAGGTGCACGTCCGACGCGCGGAGCTCGATGGCGTCTTTCAGGACTTGGTTAACAAATCGGATGATCGACGCGTCCTCGGCGGCTTCGTCGAGGTTATTGTCGGTGCCACCGTCCTCGTCCACCACCAGCAAACCGGCCTCGTCGTCGAGCGTATCGATGGTATCGGCACCCACCCCGAGCCGCTTCTTCATTTCCCGCTGGATCACCTCGGTCGGGGCCAGCACGGGACGGAGCCGCAGGCCCGTGAGCGCCTTCAGTCCATCGAGGCCCTGGGTCGCGAAGAGCCGGCTAGTCGCGATCTCGATCTGATTGTCGACGCGCCGCAGCGGGAGCAATTCGTCGCGCAGCAGCAGGCGAGCGGGAAACAGCGAGAGCACCTGTTTGTCGGGCTCGAGTTCGTCGAGCGCGGCGTAGCCGACGCCATATTCCCTCGCGAGCCACCGCAAGACGCGCTCTTCAGTGAGCGCTTCGGCGGCACGATGCTGCGCGAGAAATGCGCGCGCATCAGTGGTCGTGAGCTGTCTGGCCGCGATCATGCGGCCGAGCAGTTCGGGCACAGCGCTGCTGGCGCTGCCTAGGGGGGACGATTCGGTCAGCACAGCAGGAGTTTCCGGCTCAGGGTAAAAGGCCAAACATAACCGCGACCGCCTCTTGGCGAACCGAAAGCACGGCGCGCAGCTCTTCCTGCGCTTTGGCGACCTTCGCCTCGTTCTGCTTGCGCACTTCACGCAGCCGCTCGAGGCGGGATTTCACTTCGGCATCCGGCAACTTATCCGTGATCGCCGCGCGCAAAGAATCTTGTTCCCGGTTGCCCGAAAGGCCGCCGCGACCGCCGCGACCGCCAGGGCCCCCAGGGCCGCCAGGACCGCCAGGACCGCCGCCGGGTCCGCCAGGACCACCCCGCCCCATACCGCCGCCCGCAGTACGGCGAATCTCGCTCAGTTTCGTGAGGCGTTCGGAGATCAGCGCCCACTCGGCGTCATCGGTCACGCCAAACTGCTCGCGTAGGCGCTCCTGCATCTGCGCGGGATCGAAATTGCCACGGCCGCCTTTACCCCCGTTGTCGCCGCCATTGGCGTTGTCACCGCCACGCTGACGACGACCGCCATTTTGATCGTTGGGGGCGGCGTTTTGCGCGAAGACACCCACGGAGAAAGCACTGACGGACGTTAAGAGGGACACAGCGCGAAACAGGCGGTGGCTAGGACAGCGCACCACCGGAACAAACGAGACGGAGTGTAAGATCGATTTCATCGGGGACACCCACCTTGCAGCACGCACGCCAGCCATGTAAACACCTATCTCATAATGATTTCTAAGCTATTTTTTGCGCAGAGTTTGCGCACACAACCGCCGGTGTGCGCAGAAATTGCGCAGCGCCGGCGATGCGTCGGGTCAAAAAAAAGAGCGGGCGGTGAGCCACACGACGCATCGCCCGCTCGTTCTTGTCCTCACAGCTCTGACGGCCTCTGACGGTACGTTGGTCGCTCAACCGGTCGCGGTCGGTTGCGGAGCCGTGGCCGCGCAGCGGTTCAGAGGGTGCCGCGCCGGTTGTTGATAGTCTTGGGGCCAGCGTTGCCGCGCTGGCAATGGTCGGTGAGCTGGTGGGTGGTCAACTCGGAGACGATCACGGCGGGAAACCACTTTTTGAGAACGCCGAGATGGCGGCGGATATGGTCGAGCTGGGAAATCGAAAGAAGGTTCTGGTCGTGCTCGCGCTGCTTAAAGGCGAGGTAGGTCGTAACGGCATCGGCCAAGCTCTGCTCGCGATCTGGGGCGCGATAGTTGGCCAAAGCAAAATCGAGGTAGAACGAAAGTGACTTGGGCGCATCGGCGAGGCGGCGGAAAGCTGCCTCGGCCTCGTGTAGTTGGGCGTCGGTCAACCTCGTGGCGGTGGTGCGAATGCCGGTTTCCGCCTGCACGCGCTGGATCTCCAAAGCTTGGCGCTAGGCGGAAGCCTCGGCTCGGGTCGGGAAGTTCTTGCGGATGCGCTAACCGTCGAGCCAACCGGTGACGCGGAAAACAATCTCCCCGGAGGGATTTGAGAATTCTGAAATGATGAACTGTGCAGCCTGGGCCATGTGCGATTTGCCACGTCAACTGGCAAATCTGCTGTCTGCCTTGGCCCGTCATAGGTAAAAAATGGCGGAGAGACTGCGATTTTAACAAAAACATCAGGGGCGCTAATTGCGTCTTCCGATTCACCTGCACGGCAATGCCTGCACGTCAATCCTCCTCAAAGAATTGGTCTCATGGGTAAAAGGCAAGCGACGGACGAATTCCGCCGCCGACAGGCAAGGCTCGGTTGGAAGACCCGCGGCATCGAGGATTGTGCGCCCGTTCGACGCAAAGGGGGGCTGGGTGGGACTGACCCTCTGCTGAATCTTGTCTGTGCCCTCTCCGGTACCCCCTCCCCAAAAAGGAAAACAGCTGATAACGAGCGAAAACCGGAGGCGGTCTGTGGGTGGAATGTGCTAGTTTGGTCTCAATGCCAAATTCGTTGAATCCTCCGTCCGCGTATCGAGTCGGATTCCGGCCGAGAACCGAATCTGATGTTTTATGCGAGGATCGTTGGATTGCCTGTTCGCCCCATTGCCCCCTGGACCACCTATGACCAAAATTGCCATCACCGATTACACCTTCCCCGATCTCAGCATTGAGGAGGCCATTTTGCGACCCGAGAGGATCGAGGTTGTTTCCTGCAAGGAAAAGCGCCCGCCCGCTGAACTCATAGGGCTCGTGCGGGATGCCGATGCAGTGATCGCTCAGTTCGCGCCGGTGAATGCGGAGGTCGTTGCCGCCATGTCCAAAGCGAAAGCCATCGTGCGCTACGGCATCGGCTACGACAATGTGGACTGCGCCGCCGCTCGCGAGCGTGGCATCCCGGTGTGCAACATCCCGGACTACTGCATCGACGAAGTCGCGGATCACACGCTGGCCTTCATTCTCGCCAGCACACGCCAGGTGGTACCCAATGCCCTGCACCTGCGCGCGGGCAAGTGGGGGCTCGCCACACCGCTGAGCGCAATGGCATCGCTGAAGCATTTCACCGTCGGCATTGTGGGTTTCGGACGCATCGGTCGGGAGGTCGTGAAGCGTCTGCTCGCGTTCAAGGCTCGTGTGCTCGTGTTTGATCCCGTCGTCGCGGCGGAGGAAATCACCAAAGCAGGCGCGGTGGCGGCCGCATCGTTTGATGAGTTGCTCGCGCAGAGCGACATCGTCTCGCCGCATTGCCCATCCACACCGAAGACGAAGCAGCTCTTCAACGCCGCAGCCTTCGCGAAGATGAAAGCTGGCTCCATCTTCATCAACGTGGGCCGCGGCGACCTCGCCGACAGTGCCGCCGTCACCGAAGCGCTTCAATCCGGTCATCTCGCCGGTGCCGCGCTCGATGTTTTCGATCCCGAGCCGATTCCGGCGGACCATCCCATCCGCACGATGCCAAACGTCATCCTCGC
>SXGR01245319.1_pt1 | contig 28976 bp, 44 predicted proteins | sample 3174711 | NCBI WGS metagenome assembly SXGR01 (sample SAMN11356860, study PRJNA531348) | freshwater metagenome | isolation source: freshwater sample F1-60 | place: China: Fuxian Lake, Yuxi | collected 2017-12-25
AATACAGATTTTTAATTTGGGAGAAGTACCAGATCATGATTAATCATGGTGCTGTACAAAAGACTAAATGCCCCAAAAATTTTCAATAGTTAATGATTCATGCTCCGTCTTTAGCAATAGGTGCGGGAATTGCGTCAGTTGTAATAATTATGGCATTTTTGGCATTTAACACAGTTAATGATAAACCAGAACTGATAGTAGCACCAACACCTGCAATTCAAGAATCAGGTCCAGCTAAGATTACAGCATCCACATTTCTAGAAAATGGTTCACCAATTCTAGGTAACCCAAATGCTCCAGTAACACTGATAGAATTTGGTGATTATCAATGTTTTTTTTGCAACAAATTCTTCCATGAAACAGAAGATTCTATTTTGAAAAATTACATAGAAACAGGCAAAGTCAAAGTAATTTTTAAGGACTTTACAATTATCGGAGAAGATTCAGTCGCTGCTGCAAATGCTGCACGTTGTGCTTCTGACCAAGAAAAGTTTTGGGAATATCATGATACATTGTATAATCATTGGACAGGTGAAAACAATGGTTGGGCATCACGTGATAATCTGTTTCAGTTTGCAGGAGACTTGGGACTTGATATCGATGAATTTTCAAAATGCATGACAGATTCAAAATATGCTCAAAGCATAGCAAAAAGCAATCAAGATGCAAGAGACTTGGGGTTAACAGGAACACCAGCATTTTTCATTATCGGCCCAGATAACAAGATTACAAAGATCGGTGGAGCCCAGCCATACGATGTTTTTGAAAGAATTTTTGATTCAGAGCTAAAAAAATAGAAAAATAATAGATTAATGAACAAAACATGTGTAAAAAATTGTAAAAATTCCCTAATGAGTAAGATAGAATTAGCTCAATATCCTTATATGAGTATGGGCGGAGGCAAGCTTGATGGCAGCTGGAATTGATGACATTGCAATTTACATTCCAAGATTATACATAGATGCGGCTGATTTTGCAAAAGCCAGGGGATTAGACCCTGAAAAACTCCAAAAAGGATTAGGTGTATCTCAGATGGCGATTGTGGATACTAATCAAGATCCTGCATGTCTTGCAGCAAACGCATGTCTTCAAATTATGCAGAAAAACAAGTTATCACCAGAAGATATTGGAAGATTGTATGTTTCTACTGAATCTTCATTTGATGAATCAAAGGCAATGAATTCCTATGTGATTGGAATGTTGGAGCAGGTTTATGGTCAAGGTGCTTTTGAGCACTGTGGTGGAGTAGAGACAAAATTTGCTTGTGTTAGTGGTTCTTATGCACTTTATGACAATACCAATTGGATTAGAGCAGGAGAAGCAGAGGGAAAACATGCTCTAGTAGTAGTTTCAGATATTGCAAAATATGACATGGGCTCTAGTGGAGAAATGACACAAGGAGCAGGAGCGGTGGTAATGCTACTAAATGACGAACCTAGATTATTGACATTTGATCCTAAAGTAACAGCTACGTCAATTAAAGATGAATATGATTTTTACAGACCATTTGGAAAAGAAACACCGATTGTACATGGTCAATACTCTAATCTTTTGTATATGATTCAAGTAAGAAAAGCACTTGAAATTTACAAGAAAAAAGCTTTAGCGTCAGGATTAATGAAGTTAGAACCAGGTGAGACAATACTGGATCACATGGATTATCTTAACATGCACTTACCATATAGCAACATGGGCAAAAAAGCTCTTGCATATCTTGTAAGACATGAATGGCGTCAACTTCCAAGATGGAAAAAAATTATTCATGATATGGGTATACCAGAACCAGTTCCAAAAGACCCACGTGGAACAATTGAGTCAGTGTTAGGAGACGAGGAATTTATGGCAAAAGATCACGAATTTACAAAATTATTTACAAAGACAAGAGAATTCCAAGAAGTGTATGAATCAAAACTTGCAAGTTCTTTAATTGCATCAAAGATGATCGGAAATCTATACACAGCATCATTGTATCTTGGATTTAGAAGCTGTCTTGAATTTGAATATCAAAAAGGAATAGATCTGAATGGAAAACGTGTTGGATTTGGCTCATATGGAAGTGGAAGTAGTGCAATGGTGTTTAGTGGTACAATTCAACCAGAATATGAGGAAATTGTAAAGAATATGAATTTAGAGGCAGAGCTTGCTCCAAGAAGAAAACTTACATTGCAAGAATACGAAACCCTACATGAAAATAAACTCTCACCAGAAGAACCAATGGTTCATACAAAAAGAGAATTCATCTTAGTGGATGTCAATACCACTACGGAATCAAGAGGTGAAAGACGATACATATTCAACGAATAAGCAAATGCCAGAAGAGCAAAACCCAATCAAAGATCTTCTATTTGATTACATAAAATCAGAGAAAAACATTGAGGAATTAATATCACAGACAAAATTTACAGAGATAATTGATATTATTTTAGAAAATTGTTATGACAAAGTAATTTCAATGGGTGAAAAAGAAGAGAGTCTAGGAGTTCTTGCAACGGGATTACTACATTATCTACTAACAAACGCATTGATATCTAGTCAGAGAAAAATAAAACATGCAGAAATAGAAATAGATATCATCATACCAGATTTAAAAACACTTGAAATTGATCCAAAAAAAACTTTGATAGTGTGTATCCCAAAAACCATTGACAAAAAGATTATCGAGCAAAAACTAGTGCAATTGCAAAAAATTCAACCAATTAAAGAGAACATCTGGCTAGTAATTACAAAGAAATTAGATTTTCAAAATAAAACATATGTAATTGAAAAGAAAAACGCTTCATTTTCAAAAATAATTTATGATATTGCACAATTTGTAAATGTTCAAGGTCAAAGTAAGTTCAAAATACTGCGAATTTGAAAATTAACTCAATAGAGATTTAAAGTCAATATTTTTTTTGAAAACACGATAAAGTGATGAATCACTCATATCATTTATGAATGGAATTGAACCTAACACAGGAATATCAGTTAAATTTTCTAAATCTCGTTTCAGTTCTTTAATCAGGTATCCATTAGTGTCAAAATTATTTATCACGATGCCCTTAACTTGGATTTTATATTTTTCACACATCTTACAAGTCATTATAGTATGATTAACAGTTCCAATTTTTGTTCTTGTGACAATTATTGTTGGTAATTTCATGTCTTTGATTAAATTTGTTACAAAATAATCTTGAAGAATAGGAGTCATTATCCCACCCATTCCTTCAACTAGAATCATAGAATGTAGTTTTGATAGTTTTTTGAATCTGTTTAAAATAAGTTTGATGTTTGGTTTTATTTTCAAATTTTTTAATGCAGTGTAAGGAGATGCTGCAATTGGGAAAAATTGTGGATTTAATAGCATTTCAGGATCATTTACTTGAGCAGCATTTGCTAAAATTTCAACATCTTCAGATTTGAATCCTCTTTTTTGTGCTGTTCCTGCAGCAAAAGGTTTCATCACTCCTACATCAATGCCCATCTTTCTAAGAGTAACTGCAATGCCAGATGTAACGTATGTTTTTCCAACGTCAGTATCCGTCCCCGTGATAAATAATGAATTCAACATTAGTTCATTAGAATTTTTACAGATTTATACATAACATTTACAACTAAACATTGATTTTTTCTGGATTTTGTTTTAATTGATATTTTATTGTAAAAAGATCGTTTTGTAGGTAAAATTATCGTATACATGGGTATGTATCATAGAGAGACTAATTATAATCATGCAAGAAAAAACGTTGGCGTTGTTAAAACAAGATATTCTTACGTATTGGGCAGATTTGGAATCAGGTGATTTTGAAGATAGCAACTTCTTAAAAGAACTTAATGCGTGTATCGGATATTATAATGAATACAAGCGCGGTCAAGTAGTAAAAGATACAGAAAAATGAAAACCGAGATATGTTTTGATTGTTATAGAATAATGGTGGAAAAAGAGGAATTCATGGATAATAAACATAGAGTTTTTTGGATTTGTGAATCATGTGGTAAGAGAAAATATGATGATCATGATCAATTAAAGATAAACTAGCACCATGGCAATACTAATGATTTACTAATATACTCGGTTTAACTCAAAAGATACATGAAGTACTGTCATGACTGCTTAACTCCTATTAGTCGTAATTCATCTGAGGAATATTGTAGTTTCTGTAAAAGAGACAGAGATAATAAAAAAATTACCACTCATACTTTGTGATTTCTTTATTTGTAATTCTAAAAAATTCCACATATAATTTTAAAAAATAAATATCACAGATTAGTTTGTAGCGATATAACCATTAAAATCAAGCAAATTTCCACACGATGGGCATTCCCAATTAACATCAGTGATTATTTTTGCAGTATCTTGAATCTTTGAAGCATTGCAGACTTTACAGCGTATTGACATATCTCTTCTACAAATTCACAGTGCTAGTCATAAGCCATCAAATTTTTTTCTTCAAGCATACTATGAATTTGATGAACAGAACGATGAATGTCTTTTTCAAGTTTGGCTCCAACGCAGACTAATTTGCCTGATGCAAAAATTAGGATCACAGTTTTAGGATCAAGCATTCTGTGTATTAATCCTGGAAACTGTTCTGGTTCATACATACTTCTTGGAAGAGTTCTGGCTGCTTGTTCCAAATTAACTCTGCCGCCAAGATTAATCGAGGAAACAATATTTTGTATTGTGACTAGTGCATCATTTTTGATTTTAATTTTACCCTTTCTTAGAATCTCTACTACTTTAGATACGGCAGTTTCTGCCAATTCTTGAGACTTGGCGCCGGTACATACCATCTTTCCTGAGCTAAAAAGCAACGTGGCTGTTTTTGGATTTTTCAGTCTGAAAACAGCTCCTGGGAATTGTTCTGGATGATATTCTACGTCTGGAAATTTTTTCGTAATATCTACAAGATCTAATTTTTGATCTATTGTTGCAGAAGCTACCACATTAACTATTGATATCAAAGGTCGTGTTTGAGTCATGTTTTTGCTATCTATCCAACCTACAAATCGGTATCTTGATCTAATCTTAGACCCTTGTATCGATTTCTTATGGTAACCTCTGTTACACTTGCAGCTTCTGCAATATCGCGTTGAGTCATATTTTCACAATTTTTTACACATGACAAGTACAAAGCAGCTGCAGCAAGACCCATCGGATCCTTCCCAGCTGATTCTTCATGTTCTTGAGCTACTTTAAGGACTTTAACTGCATAACGTTTTGTTTTTTCAGTAATTCCAAGCTTGCTTGCAATTCTTGCAACACATTGGATTGGATCAACAACAGGCATCTTTAGCTCTAATTCACGATGTAATAATCTGTAACATCTTGCAATGTCTTTTTTCTTAATGTTGCCTGCATCTGAGACATCTTTTAGGGTTCTAGGAGTTTCAGTATCTCGACATGCTGCATAAAGTGCAGATGCAATTAATGCAGAAATTGAACGGCCTCTTACAAGACCTTTTTCCAACGCTTTTCTGTAAATATATGCTGCTTTTTCAACAACAGCATCAGAAAGCGCAAGTTTGTCTTTTAGTCGTGTTAATTCACTTAATGCTTGTCTAAGATTTCTATCTGCAGATTCATGAACTTTACTTCTACTATCCCATGTTCTTAATCTTTCAATAGTACTTTTCATAGCAGATGTAAGCGGTTTTCCAGATGAATCTCGATTTATTGGATTAATGATTGTGGCAAGACCTCTATCATGTATTGTAAGGGATGTGGGTGCACCAGTTCTAGTAGGATCTGTGCCGCCTTCTTTTGAAAATGATCTCCATTCTGGGCCAGAATCTTGCAAGGTCTCAGAAATTACATATCCACATTTTCCACAGAATCTTTCCCCGGTTACATTATCTGTCAACATACCATTTTTTCCACAACGCCCGCAGACAGTATCCGCATTGATAGTTTGTAAAACCAAAAATAAGACCAATAATGGTTAGTTTGTTTCCTATAAGAACTGGCTTATTTGATGATTTTTCATCAAAATACTCAAAAATCATCCATATCCAACCATGAGTTTGGTTTTGAGCCTAATTTTACATAGATTTTAACATTAAAAATCAAATATCAAATTAAACAGATTCGCAGATAATTGGGATTAAAAACACAATCATGTTATTTTACATCTACATATTTTTTCTCAAAATAATGAAATAAAACAATGACATTCACCAAAGCCCTACATTAATACAAGTTCAACATAACAACAAGTATGAAACACAGTAATTGTATAAAGTGCAAAGTCTGGATAAGTGAAAGACAAGACAAATACCACAATCATAATTGTGTGGATTGTTCGGAGAATTTTTGGTCATTAGGATAAAAGGGCTATGTCATAGATGCCATACAAGTAATGTCGAAATAATAATCGATTCAGATAAAGTTTCAATTTGTAAAACATGCAAAGACAATCAGAACTAGGGTTAGAATTAGGTTTTCTCATTAATCAACACCTAGTTTTAAAAAACACATAACATAAAAAAATGGTTTAAAAACTAACACTATAAAATAATATTATAAAAAATAATAAACAACATTAAATTACAAAAATAGGAGTTGATTGAATCTCTAAACTATATTGGTCGTACATTGATTCTTTTACTGACAGGTGTAGGGTTAATTTTATTTTGGCGCGGCATATGGCAAATGTCAGAAAAACTGTTTTCAGAAGAAATAAGCTTGGTTTTAGGTCTTGTTATATTGATTGGCATTGCCATATTTGAAAAAAAACAAATTTTCAAAATTTTAGACATATCGCATTGAGTCAAAACCAAAGGAATAAAACTTTAAGTTCATACAAAATATAGAAAAATATGGGATTGTTAAACAGTCTGCGCAAGTATTGTATAATGAAGAAAGTTAGAGATAGAGCAGATGATTCTGAAAAAAAGAGTTCAGAGCAAGAATAAGCAAGTGTTAGTTCAAAATAAATAATATCGTTTGATTATTAAGATCAATTAGTATTAGAAAAATCGTTTGAAAAAGAAGAATTTTGTTTGGCATCCAAACACACAGATGAAAGAATGGGATTCATTTAACGAGATTGTCAAAGCCAAAGGAATGTGGCTCACAGATTCAAATGGAAACAATCTGTTAGATGGAGTTGCATCAATGTGGTGCAATGTGTGGGGACATTCCAAGCCAGAATTAATCAATGCAATTACAAAACAAAGCAAGAAACTCCAACATTCATCAATGTTTAATTTAACAAATGAACCGGCAGAAATACTGGCAGAGAGCTTGGTAAAAATATCACCAGGTATGCACAGAGTGTTTTATTCAGATAATGGGTCTTCTGCAATGGAAATTGCAATCAAGATGGCATTGCAGTATTGGAACAATATTGGAGAAATGAAAAAAACAAAAATTGCAACATTAGAAAATGGTTATCATGGCGACACATTTGGTGCAATGTCTGTGGGCTATGTTCCAGAATTTTTTGGTAAGTTCAAAAAACAATTATTTCCTACAATTCAAATTCCAGTACCAAACAAGTATAGAATTCCTAAAGAGTATAGTTATTTGGATTATCAGAATTTTTGCTTAGATAAAATTGAAAAACAATTTTCCAAAGACGACAAAATTGCTGCATTCGTAATGGAAAGTGGAGCACAAGTTGCAGGGGGGGTAAATATATTTCCAAAAGGATTTCAAAGAAGGATAAGTAAAATATGTAAAAAATACAACATACTACTAGTATTAGATGAGATAGCAACAGGCTTTGGACGATTAGGGTCTATGATACAATATACTGAACAAAAAAGTATTCCAGATATTGTAGCATATGGGAAAATGTTAACTGGTGGATACATTACAATGGCTGCAACTCTAGCAAACAAAAAAATTTATGATTCATTTTTAGGAGAATTTTATGATTGGAAACATCTCTTCCATGGACATACATTTACAGGCAATCCATTATCTTCAGCAGTTGCAAATGAGAATTTACGATTATATAAAAAAAATAACTTGATCAAAAAAATTCAAAAAACATCAAAAGTTTTTGAAGAGTATTATGATGAAATAGGAGAAATTGAAACGGTGGGAGATATCAGGCATAAAGGAATGCTAATGGGAATAGAACTAGTAAAAGACAAAAAGAACAAGACACCAATCCATCCTAAAAAATCAATAAACAAAATTTTCTTTGAGGAAGGGAAAAAACATGGAATCTATCTTCGTACATTAGGAAATATTGTCATGCTTGTACCGCCATTAGCGATTTCTGAAGAAGAATTAGACTTACTACTAAATAGAACAATAAACACAATCAAATCAGCACAGAATCAAATATTATAGATCCATGAACTACAGTATCAGATAAGAAATTCAGAATAACCTGTAGGCATCATGAAAATAAATACCAATTTTAAAATGATTTGGGATTACGCACAGAAAGTGAGTTTTCATGTCACTAATCTTTTTTAGTAGATTTTATACAAAAACATCATGAAAGACATTGAATTCATTAAAGAATGTCAAGAAAAAGTATTTTCAGGAATTGGAATATCAAACGATGACGTTGAAAAACTCTTTGATGTATCAGACGAAGAGGTCAAAGAATTAGCCAAAGCTGCAAATCAGATCACACGAGATTTCAATGGGAATAAAGTAGATGTAGAACAATTAAACAATATAAAAAAAAATGCATGTAGTGAAGATTGTTCATTTTGCGGTCAATCAGCATTTTTCAATACTGGTATTGAGACATATCAATTACCACCAACGGAGGAAGTTGTAATTAAAGCAGCTAAAGCAAAAAAAGAAGGGGCAGAGTCATATTGCCTGGTTGCAGCATGGAGAGAACCATCACCGAAAGATTTTGACAAAGTTTGCAACATAATAAGAGAAATTAATAATAAAGTAGGAATTAATGTCGAATGCAGTTTAGGATTTCTAACATTAGAACAAGCAAAAAAACTCAAAGAACTCAACGTAAGAAGATATAATCATAATTTAGAAACTTCAAAATCAAAATTTTCAGAAATTTGTACTACACACACATACGAAGATAGATTGAAAACACTTCAGATTGCACGCGACGCAGGGTTAGAATTATGCACTGGTGGTATTATCGGGTTGGGGGAAACAAGAAAGCAGAGAATGGAATTAGCATTAGAATTAGCTACGATTTACCCTGAAGAAGTCACCATAAACATACTAGTTCCTGTTCCTGGAACACCTTTGGAATTGCAAACAAAATTAGAAAATTCTGAAATTGTCAGAATGTTTTCAGTTATTAGATTTCTATTGCCAGAATCCGTGATAAAGATTTCAGGTGGAAGGGAAACAAATCTTGCAGATTCAGGAGAAGAATTATTGAAAAGTGGAGCAAATGGCATAATCACTTCAGGATATCTTACAATGGGAGGCAATGAACCTGATGAAGATTTCAAAATGATAAAAAAAATAGGATTAGAAGCTTAGAAATAAAATATTTCTCATACAATAGATGGTATAAAATACTAATTCTTTGTGCGGCTAGATGTATATTTATGAGAAAAATAATTTAGTTCCCAAGGGTGGGAAATCGTATAAAAAATAAAGAGTTCCCATGATCGGGAAATAGCATATTTCTTAATTAAGCAAAAAATAATTTTAATTAAATGATGAGTAATCGACATACAAAAGCAATAACATTACTTGAAACATTAAACTTAGAACTTGATTCAATAATCAGAAATGCGTTTGATGAAGAACGTGAATATCTTTCAGACATTGAAATTGAACATTTGGTAAAAATGACAGATTATACAGTAATGAAAATAAATCAACAGGTAAAAGTTCCAGCATATCAATATAGATAATAAGATCTAAAGAATTTAGGCCTCAAATACTTTAATATATGATTTTTTCTTTCTTTTAAATTTTAATTTTTTTATAGCTAAATCTAACTCTACAATGTTTTTTTGATCTTCAAATAATCGTCCTACATTGTCATCCAAAGACGATTCGTTGTTCATTCCGTTCACTTTTTGAAATTTTAATTTTTTTATAGCTAAATCTAACTCTACAATGTTTTTTTGATCATCTAGCATTCGATCTATGTTATTATCCATAGTGGATTAATGTTCACATAATAGATATTTAAGATTTAAAAGATATATTGAGCCTAACGTAAATTTAACATTATTTGTGAAAACATCAAATTAGTTATCAATCAATAGTGAAATAGGAAAAGAATTTACGCATGGCTAATTTTAATTCGTAATAGTCTTGAATAATAAATTAAATTTTATTGATTTGGAATTAGAACAAATAAAACAAAATAATTTGTACAGAAAATTAAGATACGGTAGATCAAATCAAGCGTTTATTACGATTAATGGAAAAAAACTACTAAACCTGTGTTCAAATGATTACTTGGGAATTTCAGTCACAAAAATAGGAATAACACAAATGCAATCAAGCTCAAGACTAATAGCAGGAAATGATGAATCATATAAAATATTAGAAGGCAAGCTTGCAAAACATAAATCACACCAAGATAGTTTGATTTATCCTACTGGATATATGGCAAATTTGGGTGCAATTACAACAATTGCAAAAAAAGATGATTTGATTTTGAGTGATGAACTGAATCATGCAAGCATAATTGAATCATGCAAACTTTCAGGAGCAAAAATATCAATATACAAACATAATGACATGGTGGATTTAAATAAAAAACTCAAGCAAAAAGGCAAAAACAAATTTCTGATCACCGAGGGAATATTCAGTATGGATGGAGAATTCTCTAAACTTAAAGAAATTACAGAAATTACAGAAAAATCAAATACCATAACCATACTAGACGATGCACATGGAGATTTTGTGGTAGGAGCCGATGGAAAAGGAACTCCAAATTACTTTAATGTTACAAAAAAAATTGATTTGTATATTAGCAGTCTAAGTAAAGGATTGGGATCATTTGGAGGATATGTTTCAGCACAAAATAACGTGATAGATTTGTGCATAAATAAATCAAAATCTTTTATCTATACTTCAGCACTTCCATCATTTTTAGTAGAATATTCATTAAAAAGATTTGAATCAAACAGAGAAAAACAAAGAAAAAAGCTAGAAAACAATACAAAACTACTCTCTAAAGGATTAAGACAGATAGGATACCAAATAGAATCCAATACACACATCATTCCAATCATCATAAGAAATGAAAAAACAGCAATGAATTTTGGAAAATTTTTATTTGACCGTGGTGTGTTTGTGCAGCCTATAAGATACCCAACTGTGCCTAAAAACAAAGCAAGGCTGAGAATATCAGTTACAGCATGGCTATCTAGAAAAGATATTGATTCTGCATTGGAAATTTTTGAGCAAGCAATTAGAAAATTCAAAATATAGTTACAACATTAAACGCCCAAAATGTTAAATCACAATATAAAACAAATTCAAAATGAGAGTAGTTGGAAACATCAAATGAATTAATCAGATTCAATAAAATAAATAAAATTGCATTTATTTCTGTAATTTTTAGTCTTACAGTATTATATCTAGTAAACAGTATTGTAAGTATTGATTATTTTTCAAGTAATATCTCATTACCGATATACACTGTAATTCCAGGTACGCTCATAATTTTATCAATATGGGCGCTATCTAGAGCAGACAAAATACAAGAAATTTCAAAAAAATCTCTTTTATTTTTAACACTATCTTTCAGTTCATGGTTTGCAGCTGAACAAATTTGGAATTTACACGAACATGTTTTAGGAATTGAACCATATCCTTCTATTGCAGATTTTTTCTATATTCTAGCACCAATTTTGATGTTTGTTTCTTTGATCATATTCTTACACCCATTGCAAAATAAAATAAAGAAAAAAGAGGTAATTTTTGCCAGTTTTTTATCAGTACTAATTTTAATTCCAATATTGATCATAACATTTCAAACAAATTCTGAAACGGAATTTTTTGAAATAGTAGTTGCCATGATTTATCCAATTGTTGATGCGATATTATTAATTCCAGCTATAATTACAATTTTATTTTCATCCCGAGGAGAAAAAAATTCATTTTGGATAATGATATTGATAGGAATTATAATTTTTATCATAGCAGATGACATTTTTTTATTTTTAGTGATCGATGATAATTATTATGATGGGCACCCTGTAGATATTTTATGGCTAACTAGTTACATAATATGGGCTTTTACAATATATGGCACAATTTACAAATCGAAGAAAATTAAATACAACAAACAAAATGTTGATGAAAAATACAAAATAGAAAAACTTACAAAATATGGAGTAAACATAACATTGTTTCTCATCATAACTACGACAATCATAGTTCTTATTGCATTAAACTATTTTTGGAGTTTAGATACTGATAGTAATTTTATGGTATTTTTTTCATTAGTTTTAGTAACATTACTTATCGTATTTTCCAGTATCATAATAATACTAAACTCAAAACTAACTAAAGCAATTGAAATTAAATCCATAAAAATTGATGAGTTATCAAAAGAGTTAATCAAAAAAGAAAAACTATCTGCCATAGGTCAACTTGCTGCAAGATTATCTCATGATTTACGAAATCCATTAAGTGTGATCAAAAGTTCATCTGAAATTACCATGTTAAGAAACAAGGATAAATTTTCAGCACAAGACAAAGAAGCAATATTACGAATAAACAAGGCAATATTGCGAATGACTAACCAGATTGAAGATGTTCTTAACTACGTTAAACAAACTCCTATTGAAAAAAAGAATGTGTCATTATTGACATGCATTAAAAATTCATTTGACTGGACAACAATTCCTACAAAAATCAAAATGGTCATACCAGAAAATGACGCGCAGGTTTTGGTAGATGAAAACAAATTGGGGATAGTCTTTTCCAATTTAATCAGAAATTCTATCGATGCAATAGGGGACAGTATAGGTAGTGTAGAAGTAAAGATCGAAGATACAGAAGACCAAGTGATCATAGACATCATAGATTCAGGAATAGGAATTAAAGGAGATGACATCGATGTGATTTTTGAACCATTATACACGACAAAACAAACGGGAACTGGTTTGGGATTAGTTAGCTGTAAAAACATTATAGAACAACATAAGGGTAAAATTTCAGTTAAAAATAATCCAACCACATTTACAATAACATTGCCGAAAAGATTTACTCGTTAATCATTTTAACTAGTTTATCAGTGTCAATTGGTTTTAAAACTACCAATTCATGATGCATTTGTTTTAATTTAATACGGGTTTCTTCAGTTTGGTCAGCAGTTATTATAATTATTTTGGCATTTGGATCAATATTTTTGATATGTTCTAATCCATAAAATCCATCATATTTTGGCATCATCATATCCATCAATACCACGTCTGGAGCATATTTTGAAAATTTTTCAACTGCATCATAGCCGTTTATGGCCTTTGCAAGAACATTAATTCCCTTAAATTCAAGAATGTCAGATAATGCGTCACGGCTATCATCATCATCATCGACTACAATAACACTTTTCAACTAAATCAGCATCATTTACATCATTAATAATTCAAGTGGTTAATTTTTTAATTATTTTTTAAAAAACATAAAATCAAATTAAGAGAATTATCTAAACATGTCAAAGCCGCCAATAGCTGGAGAGCCAATTAAAACAGCAAATGTTACAACTATGCCTAAAACTACACCCACGATAACAAAACGCTTGTTCATGTCAATAATAGTTCCAGCCTAGATAAAAATGAAAGGTCTTTGAATCAGGCAAGATTTGGAAAATCAGTTTTATAATTTGATTCAAATACTATATTCATGACAGAAGTCACAATACTTGTAGCGCTAATTGCTGGTCTGGGATCATTTGTAGCTCCATGCATATTGCCTATGATTCCAGCTTTTCTTGCATACATATCAGGCAGTACAGTTACAGAACTTAATTCTAAGGATGGCTCTGTCATTTCAATTAACAGGGTGGGAATAATTCTAAATACAGTGTTTTTTGTGTTGGGATTTTCAGTTGTATTTTCAGCTTTGGGTGTTTTGATTAACAGTGTTCTATCCAATGCAGCTGACAATATACTACAAAGTCTAAATTATGTGGGAGGAATAATTATCATATCATTTGGCATATTCTTGTTATTATCAACAAAGATCAGATCACTGAATGTAGAAAAAAAGTTTTTCCCAAAAATAAAAAAATCTAGTTATCCTTTATCCTTTGTATTTGGTCTTGCCTTTGCTGCAGGATGGACTCCATGTGTAGGCCCAATACTTGGGACTATTCTAACTTTAGCTGCAACTACCCCGTCAGTGTCATTTCATTTGTTACTAGCATATTCTTTGGGATTAGGAATTCCATTTGTTCTAATAGGAGTATTTTTTTCAAGGGCTACAAGGATAATTCAAGCAATGAGCAAACATCTAAAATTTTACAATTTAATATTAGGGGGATTCATCATAATTTTAGGAATTCTTGTATTTACAAATCAGTTGGCATACATTGCAAACTTTCCACTTCTAAACGAATTAGTGTTATTGGGTTGATCATATGAAATCAGAAATAAAGCCGCCGTTAATTTTAGGAGTTGTAATCTTATCTATAGTGGTTGTTCTCAGTCTATCGTTATCTGTATTGGATTCACAAACACTTGAATACGCATCAGATGAATCTAAAAAAACAAATTCTGAACAAAAGATTAGCAAATTCGGATACAAAAAAGCACCTGAATTAGCAGGAATTTCAGGATACATCAACACATTACCTGAGGAATTAGGAAAAAAAATAAAAAACAGTGTTGTACTTTATGACATTTGGACATATAGCTGCATAAATTGTGTTAGAACTTTACCTTTTATCACATCGTGGGATGAAAAATATACCGACCAAGGTCTGCTGATTATTGGCATTCATTCCCCTGAATTTGAATTTGAGAAGGATATAGAAAATGTGAAAAATGCAGTGGCAAAATATGGCATAAAATATCCAGTGGTTCTTGACAATGAAAAGGAGACATGGAAAGCATTTGGAAACAACTATTGGCCACGCAAGTATATTGCAGATCATGAAGGGTATATCAGATATGATCACATTGGTGAAGGAGGTTATGATGAAACAGAAAAAATTATACAAAAACTTCTCAAAGAGAGGGCAGATTCTATTGGAACAAATATGATAATAAGTGAAGAGTTAGTTCAGATAAACGAATTTGAGCATTCATCATTTGTAACTCCTGAATTGTATTTTGGATTTAATTTTGCAGTTGGAAGAAATCAATTAGGAAATTCAGAAGGATTCATTCCAAATCAAAATGTCACATATGTAATACCAGATTCACTCAAACTTCATCATTATTACTTGGATGGGATTTGGACCAATCTGGAAGATAAAATGAGATTAGCGTCAGATTCTGGCAGGATTATTTTACTATACACTGGAAAACAAGTCAACATTGTAACAGGCGGGGAAGCGAATTTAGAGATATTACTCGATGGAAAACAAATACCAACTGAAAGTTCAGGTTCTGATGTATCTACAAAAGGACAAGTGCATACACATTATTCAGGCCTGTACAATATTATTAAAACAAATGAATCAGAACAACACATACTTGAAATTATTGTAAACGATTCAGAATTTGAAATATTCACATTTACCTTTGGCTGATATGTAACCAGACCCACATGTTACCGTGGTTACACATGTGCTAGGGACAAATTCATTTAAAACAAAATTTCATATCAATAATGAGGAAATAGAGATTTGATAAGTAACTCATGGAATAAAACAGAAGGAGAAAGCATTTCTCAAAGAGTAATGGACAGGGTAAAACCAGGCATTCCATTAAAAACAAGAATCGAAGATGCACAAAGAAAATTACAATTTCAGATTAGCAAATTAGAAGGAATTACAGAAAAATTACAAAAGAAACATGATATAATTTTTGAAAAAGTAGTTAATGCTCAAAAATCACACAACAATGCATATGCTCAAGCATATGCAAATGAACTCGGTCAGGTCAGAAAGATGAAAAACATGGTAGGTGGAGCAAAACTTGCAATGGAACAAATTCAATTAAGACTCAACACAGTATCTGAACTTGGAGATGTCGTAGTAACACTTAGTCCATGCATGTCGATAATCAAAGGACTGAGTCCATCACTTAGTGGAATAATGGGAGAATCAACATCATCTATGCAAGATTTATCACAAATACTAGGAGATGTGATGAGTGGTTCTTCAGTTGAAGGAAGTGATTTGATGAGTGCAGGAAGTGTTACTAATTCAGATACACTTGCAATTCTTGAAGAAGCCCATTCAGTAATTGCAGGACAAACAAAATCATCCATCCCAGACATCCCAGAAAGTCTGAAACATGAGATTGTTCAGAGAAGATCATCAGATGTTTTAATCTAAGTAATTTAATTGAGATTTATTTTATCTTCTTTTTACTTTTTTGAATTAAAATTTTTTTAATTCTAGATATAGTAGGATAACTGTATCCCCTACGACGGTAATTTGCAATCATCATCTTCCAATTTTTTAATCTCCATTGAGCTTGCTCAGATGTAACAGAATGAACTTCTTTTTGGATAATGCTTTTTCTTCCAACTTTTAGTGTTCCAGCATCTTTTGCAGACCATCTGTTTTTGGCAAATTTTAGACCAGAGAGAATATCATTAATTGGCATTTCTCTAAAATAGTCACGTAGTTTTTTTAGTTCGATCTCGTTTGGCTGTTGTGATATTTGTAATTCAATTACAGGTTTTTGCATGAAATTTATTAAAATTAACAGTTTAAGAAATTCTTGCTGAATCAGATTTAACTAAAGCAGAAAATAAATGAAAAGTTATGACTAACAATATCTTTTAACAGTCAATTATTGCAAAGCTGGAATTTTTACAAATTTCCATATATATTGCAGAACCAAAAATCGATGCACCAAATACTGCCAAAGGAATTATAATGAAAATTTTTGTCTTCAAACTCATACCATACATCAAACATATTGGTATAAAATCCTCACAGATCTAATCAGTTATGATCGTAAATGTTCCTTGAGTTTTTGGATTTTGTAATAATGAGATCATTTTCCTCGGGATAAGATCAGACGATTTATCACATTTTACAGCTAATGTTCTAGGACATATGAAGTCACTTTTTCTAATCACAATATCTTCTACATGAGTAAGAATAAGATTTTCATGACCTTTACCCTCAACATTGAATTCATGATCACCTACTTTGATTGAAAATGTCACTTTTGAATTTGGATTTTGTAATTTTTTTTTTAATAAAGGTGGTAAATCGGCACAGCTTGCAGATGCATTAACTCCAACAATACAATCACCGCTCGGAGTGAGATGAGATTCTTTTGTGATTTCAATTGTTTTTGGATGGTTTGATCTGATATTTTCATGACCAAAGAATTGAATTTCAAATCTCACAGAAAGTCAGATAGTAGAACTTGAATTAAACTTTCTTAGATTTTTGCTTTATTAGGAAAACAAAAAAGAGTTTTGGGAAGATACCATTGATCGATATGGTTGTTTCAGGGTTGAGCCTAATATTTCATAGAGGATAAATTTCATCAAACGTAAGTAACGCTTTAATTAAACTTTCAAAGCATTGAAATCAAATGCTTCCGGCACAACAAGGTTATGACAGAGCAATCACTGTATTTTCACCAGACGGTAGACTGTATCAGGTAGAATATGCCATTGAAACTGTTAGAAGAGGAACTATCGCAGTTGGAGTAAAATCCAAAGAAGGCATTGTCATTGCAGTAGAAGAAAAACCAAGAAAATTACAGATTACAGATATCGCTCAAAAAATATTTCAAATTGATGATCATGTAGGTGTCGCAGCTGCGGGATACATCCCTGATGCCAGAAGTCAAGTAGACAATGCTAGATTCTTTTCTCAAAGCAATAAGATGATTTATGATGAAGCAGTAGAAGTTGAAACAATCGCAAAACATTTAGCTGATCAATGTCAACAATTTACTCAATATGCAGGAGTAAGACCATTTGGAGTTGCATTGATTTTAGGCGGAGTGGTCAACAATAATGCACAGCTTTACTTGACAGACCCAAGTGGAACTTACATTTCATACGATGCAATTGCAATTGGTTCAGGTTCAGATCAAGTTACAGATTTCCTAGAGAAAACATACAAAAAAGAATTATCTCTTGAGGAGGCATCAGTATTAGCATCTGCGGCAATTTACTTATCAAGTGATGATAAAGAAGGAACAAGTCACATTAGAATGGCACAGATAAAATCTAAAACAGGTTTATTTGAATTGGTATCAGATGATCAAATTAGCAAATATGCAAAGACAGCTAAAGAAAAATATCCTCACGAAAAGAAATAAGACATCACATTATAGCGAGATTAAATTACGTTGAAAATATCTGTAGCAATTCCTGAATCAGCACTGTCAGATGAATCCCTAAAATTAGATAAGACTAGAAAGATATCAGTACTTGCCAGGGCTTGTGCGATTTTTAAAATAGATACGATTTATGTTTATCAAGAAGGGAATTACAAAGAAGATGGAAATTTACTAGTTACAATTTTCAAATATTTAGAAACACCTCAATTTTTACGAAGAAGGCTTTTTCCAAAAATGAATGAGTTAAAGTTTGCAGGGGTGTTACTGCCATTAAAAATTCCAAGTCACTCAACACCTGCAAACCCTAAAAAAATAATTGTAGGAGATGTTAGAGAAGGAGTAGTAGTAAGCATCAAAGGTAAACGATTCGTCGATGTTGGAATCAATGAATTAATTCCATTTTTTGGAAAAGAAAATGTAGGTAAAAGGGTAACTGTTCAGTTCAAAACAGGATATCCAGATTTTTCAGTGAAAGAAATTCAAAGAAATGAAGCTCCAGTGTATTGGGGATTTGCAGTAAAAGAAAGAGCAAGTTTGTTTTCATTACTGACAGAATGGCAAGGAAACACAATCATTACATCAAAGAAAGGAAAAACCGCAACAAAAGAGCAACTAACGAAATACTTGACATCAGATGATCCAATTTTGGTAGTTTTTGGTTCACCTGAGAAAGGAGTTCACGAGATACTTGGAGGGAAGTTAAAAAATATTCAAAATGCTAAAACATTAAACTTCTTTCCAAATCAAGCTACTGAGACAGTACGTTTGGAAGAAGCACTGTTGGGAACATTATCAATAATTAATGCATATAAAACAAGTTAAAAAAACATGGCTGAAAAAAAGAATTTTTTAATTCTGGCTATTGGATTAGGTGCTGTTGGAATAATTATTGGCGCAATAACGATTTGGAATTTTGCAAGTAAATTGATGGAACCATGAACATAATTGAAATAGTTCGTTAACCCAAGAATTTTAACGAGTTAACCATATCTCACATGGTTTATTAGACGGTTACAGACGATTTCGATTTATCCATGGGACATCGAAAATACGCTCAACCACGTAGAGGAAGTGCTGCATACTATCCAAGAGGACGTGCCAAAAGTATGGAAGCAAGAATCAGAACATGGCCAAAAAATAATTCAGATCAACCAAAAATTTTAGCTCATTGTGGTTTCAAGGCAGGCTGTGTCCAAATAGTGACCATAGATGATCGTGACAAGACACCAAATGCAGGAAAACAGCTTGTAAGTCTTGGAACAGTTTTAGTTACTCCACCAGTTTCAATATTAGGAATCAGGGGTTATTCAAAAGATCATTACGGATTACATGCAGAATTTGATGTATATGCAGATGAATTTCCAAAAAGTATCTCAAAAGAAATTAATTTAAAAAATAAGGCGGGGGCAGTTGAAAATGCAGAGAAAATACTTGGCAGGGTAAAAGAGATTTTTGCAATAGTTGCAGTATCACCAAGAGCTGCAGGATTAGAACAAAAAAAGCCATACATCTTTGAGGCGTTAGTTAGCGGCGGAGATATTAAAAAACAATTTGCACATGTCAAAGAATTGTTAGGGAAAGAAATTAAAATTGATCAGATTTTTGAAACAGGTGCAACCATTGATGTTGCAGCAATTACAAAAGGAAAAGGATGGCAAGGAGTAATACAAAGATTCGGAGTAAAGAAAAAACAACACAAATCAAGAAAAACAGTAAGAGAGGTTGCTTCATTAGGTCCTATTTCACCATCAAACGTCATGTATTCAGTTCCAAGAGCAGGACAGATGGGATTCCATCAAAGAACAGAATACGATAAAAGAATTATGGTGATGGGCAATACAGAAAACAATCAAATGAAAATAAACCCAGATGGCGGATACAAACATTTTGGTTTGGTAAAAGGGGATTTTATTATTCTAAAAGGTTCGGTACCAGGAACATATAGAAGATTAATCAAACTAAGAAGCCAAATAAGAAATGCACCAGTTAAAGTCACCAAGCCAAATATTTTAGAGGTTGTAATATAATGAAAACAACAGCATTTACAATAAAGGGAACAAAAGACGGAGAAATTGAATTACCATTAATATTTTCAACTCCATTTAGGGCAGAGTTGATTCACAAAGCATTTACAAATTTAACTTCACATAAATTTCAAAGACAAGGAAGACATCCAACTGCAGGTATGGATGTAGTAGCAAGATCAAACGATCCACCAACAGGACAGCATACAGCACGTATTGCCAAAATGAAAGGCGGTGGTGGTGGAAGACAGGGTCAAGCCGGCGGTGTTGCATCAGTAAGAGGTGGAAGACAAGCTCATCCTCCAATTGTAGATAAAGTAATATTCAAAAAATTAAATAAAAAAGAAAACAAATTAGCACTGTGTTCTGCAATAGCAGCAACAGCATCAAAAGATCTAGTACAATCAAGAGGGCATAAAGTAGAAGATATAGAGTCATTTCCAATCATAGTATCAAACGAGATAGAGTCTATTTCAAAAGCAAGTGAAATTTCCAAAATATTAGAAGATCTAAAATTGATGAAAGATGTTGAAAGACTTCAAGCAAGAAAACCACGTACAGGAAAGGCTTCACTTAGAGGAAGAAGTAAAAAAGTTGGAAAGAGTGTTTTGTTTGTGATAAAAGATTCATCAAAAATGAGTAAAGCATGTGGTGCTCTACCTGGCGTAGAAGTAAGAGCAGTAAAAGACTTGAGTGTATTAGACCTTGCACCAGGTTCAGATCCAATTAGATTAACAGTATATTCAAAATCAGCAATAGAAGAAATTGCCAAAATAAAATCGACACATCTGGAATTAATGGTGAAAACACGATGAATGTAGATCAAGCAAGTAAAATTATTTTGAAACCATATATTACTGAAAAAACATTCGCCATGATTGAAAATGAAAGTAAAATTTGTTTCATCGTAGATAAATCAGCAAGTAAACCACAGATAATCGAAGCAGTGGGTGCACTATACAATCAAAAAGTCACCAATGTGAACACCGCAAGAACAATTTATGGTAAGAAAGCATTTGTGCAATTTGAAACTACAGAAAAAGCCAGAGATTTAGCCACAAAGATAGGAATGCTATAATATGGACAATGAAACTTCACCAATACTAACAGAGGAAAAATAAGATGGTCAAAGAATTTCTATATCGTGGATTGCCAAAAGAAGAGCTAGACAATATGTCATTAGAAAAATTATTCCAGATATTCAATTCAAGACAAAGACGATCACTCACAAGAGGGATCACAGATGACAAGAGAAAACTAATCGAGGAGATAAAATCTGCAAAAGCAGGAAAGACAAAAAATCCTATCAAAACTCATTCTAGAGATTTAATTATTCTACCATACATGGTAGGTGTTTCAGTCAATGTTTTCTCAGGAAAGGAATTCACTCCAGTTCTAATTAAGACTGAAATGATTGGCCATTATTTGGGCGAATATGTAATTACAAACAAAAGAGTCTCACATGGTGCACCAGGTGTTGGAGCATCAAGATCTAGTCTCTATGTACCTCTAAAGTGATTGATATGGGCAGATTCAAATATGCATTTCAAAATTTTGATGCAACAAAACATGTTCGTTCCTCATTAAGAGAGAAAGATATTTCACACAAGCATGCTCGTGAAGTTGCTGTTGCAATTAAAGGACTTTCAATTGAAAGAGCACGAGATTACTTGCAAGCAGTAGTAAACAAAGAAAGAGCAATTGCATTTAGAAGATTCAATAATCAAGTAGGACACAGATCAGATCCTGGAATGATGTCCGGACGTTATCCACAAAAAACAGTTAAAGAATTCATCAAGGTATTAGATAATTTAGAATCCAATGCAGAATACAAGGGAATGGACTTGGATAGATTAAGAATTGTAAACGCTACAGTACACAAAGGAGTTATTGTTAAAAGATTCATTCCAAGAGCAATGGGAAGAGCTACTCCAAAAAACAATGTGTTAACACATGTAGAATTGGTGGCTCAGGAGATATAACATGTCAGCAGTAAAAAACGTAATCAAAGACAATTACAACATGATGCTTCTCAAAGATTATCTAAGAGTTGCAATTAAAGATGCAGGATTTTCACATGCAGAGATTTCAAAAACACCTATGGGAACAAAAGTTGTACTTCATGTGACAAGACCAGGAATAGTCATCGGCAGAAAAGGTTCTGGAATTAGAGAACTGACGGAAAAACTTGCAACAGATTTCAAATTAAAGAATCCACAGATATCAGTAGAAGAAATTGCCAAACCAGAACTGTCACCAAGTGTAATGTGCAATAGAATGGCATCACATTTGGAGCGCGGTACAGCATTTAGAAGAGCTACCATGTGGACATTAAAACAGATAATGGAAAATGGTGCAATGGGTGTTCAGATAACAATTTCAGGAAAATTACGAGGTGACCGTTCTGCATTTGAAAAACATACAGCTGGAATCCTACCAAGAGCAGGACATCATGCAGAAGTAATTGTTGATGAAGATATCGCACATGTAAAAACCGCAATGGGATTAATTGGAATTAGAATAAGAATTGCAAGAAATGAGAAATATATTCCAGAATTTGAATTAAAAACTCAAAAACCAAAGAAAGCAAAGCAGGTAAAAGATGTAGATACTGGAAAGATGAGAGATGAAACTGAAGTAGAGCGCAAAGCAAGAACAGAATCGGAACAAATTGCAATAGAAGAAGAGAAGATGAAAGAACTTGAAACGCTAGAAGAGGAGGAGGCCAAGTTATTGTAATGACCCGATTAAGTATGAAGACAATAAGGGAATTAAATGAAAAAGATCTTAAAAGTAAAATTCAAGAAACTCGAAGTGAGCTTGCAAAATTAAGAGTTGATGGTTCAAAAGGCACGTTAAGAAAGGAAAGTGGAAAATTAAAACCACTCAGACACGATATTGCAAGAATGATGACTAGATTAAATGAGATGAAAACAAAATGATTACAGCAGAGAACATCGCATCACATGAATTAATTGGATTACGCACAGAGATCGTGGAATCAACAAATTCACAAATCATAGGATTAAATGGAACAATAACTGATGAAACAAAATCAATGATCACCATAAACACAATAAATGGAACAAAAATGATTGCAAAATCAAATAATAGTTGGAAATTTTCAATAGACAACAAAGATGTTGTTTTAAACGGTTCAAAAATTTCCAAAAGACCATTTGACAGAATAGGAGGAAGAGCATGACACTAAATATTGGATTAAAAGTAAAAGCCCCAAGTAGAGAATGTACAGATGCACATTGTCCATTTCACGGAAAATTATCAGTGAGAGGAAAATTGTTTGATGGTAAAGTCACAAGCAATAAAGCCAAACAAACAATTACACTTCAAAAAGAATCGCCAATATACTACATGAAATTCAAAAGATATGCAAGAAGTAAAAACACAATTCATGCCCATGTGCCTGAATGTATAGATGTCGAGACAGGAGATCATGTGTTGACTGCAGAATGCAGACCAATATCAAAATCTGTGTCATATGTTGTTGTGGAGGTTAAAGCCTAATGGCAAAACAAGCAGGTAAAGGAGTAGCAGAATTCCGTCCTTATGTAACAAGAGCAATTCCCATAGGAGCTCGAGTAGTATGTGCAGATAATACAGGAGCAAAAATTTTAGAAATTGTAATGGTACAAAGACACAAGACAAGACATGCACAGCTTGCAGCTGCTGCAGTTGGTGATTTTTGTAATGTTGTTGTAAAAAAAGGTCCTGCTGAATTAAGAAAACAAGTGTATGGTGCAGTTATAATTAGACAAAAATATGCAGTTCGTAGATTAAATGGTGTAAGAGTTTGCTTTGAAGACAATGCGGCAGTTTTGATAACTCCAGAAGGAGAAGTCAAAGGCACCGACATCAAAGGACCGGTTGCAGCAGAAGCTTCAGAAAAATGGCCAAGAGTAGCTAACTTGGCATCAATGGTGGTATAAAATGAAACCAACAAAATCACGTAATCAATTAATTTACAATCCAACATTCCACACTAGAAGTAAACAGTTGGGTAGTCAACTATCAGAAGAACTGCGTAAAAAATATGGCAAAAAAAGTGTAAGAGTCATCGAAGGGGACAGCATAAAAATTGTAAGAGGAGAATTCAAAGGAGTTGATGGTAAAATATCTAAAGTATCAACAAAGAAAAGTAGCGTTTCAGTAGAAGGGGTTAAAAAGGAAAAGACAAAAGGAGATAAATTTGATGTGTATATTCATACTTCAAACCTTCTAGTTACAGGCTTGAATACAGAGGATAAATGGAGAATTGCAAAACTTGAAGGAAAAAAACCAAGTGAAAAACCAAAAAAAGTAATAGAAAAAACACCAAAGAAAGAAAATATAACTAAAGAAACAAAAGTAGCAAAGACTCAGAAAAAGGAAGTTGAAAAATAATGGTAAGCATATCTGGAAGTAAAAAACTCAAAAGACAAATGGCTCCGCAGTTTTGGGGCATTGGAAGAAAAGAGAAAAGATTTGTAATTACAGTTAGACCAGGACCTCATAAAAAAGAATATTCAGTCCCAACAGCGGTATTTCTCAGAGACATATTAAAAATTGTGACTACATTGAGAGAAGCAAAAGCTGCAATCTATACAGGTAAAGTCAAAATTGACGGAGTTGTCAGAAAATCACTTCACCATGCAATAGGATTAATGGATGTTGTAGAATTAGAAAATGTTCCAGAAATATATCGTCTAGTTCCAATGGAAGGAAAGTTACTAAAACCACTACAAATCAAAGAGTCAGAAAAAGCAAAAAAATTAGTCAGAGTTACAAGTAAAACAACCATAAGTAAAGGCAAAATGCAGATAGGATTCCATGATGGTCGTTCAACGATTTCAGATACCAAAGTAAACGTTGGAGATACATGTTTGATACAAATTCCAGATCAAAAAATTCTTGAAGTAATAAAATTAGAAAAGGATTCACAAGTTTTGGTAACTCGGGGAATTAACGCGGGACAAATAGGTAAAATTGAATCAATAGAGGAAGGGACTTTTATTTTACCTAGACGAGCTGTGTTAATTTTGGGTGAGAGAAAAATCGAAATTCCAACAGACATAATTATGGCAATAGGAAAAAAGGAACCTGTAATTCAAATTAAGTGATCATATGTCTCAATTAACACAATCCCCAATGAAAAAAATTACTTTAGAAAAAGTAGTATTAAACATGGGATTAGGAAAATCTGGAGACGTAATACAAGTTGCAAAAAAAGCACTAGATCATATTTCTGGCAAAAAATCATGTGCCCGTGAAGCAAAAGAAACACAGAGAGAGTGGGGGGTAAGACAAGGAGAACCAATAGGTGTTGCAGTTACAATAAGAGGAGACGATGCACGTGAATTACTTAAACGATTACTAGAATCAAAAGGAAAACAAATCAACGGAAAGTCTTTTGATAATTTTGGAAATTTTTCATTTGGAATTAAAGAACACATAGATATTCCAGGTGTAAAATATGACCCACAGGTTGGAATATTAGGTCTTGGAATTTCAGTAACACTAACTAGACCAGGATATGGAATTCGAAAAAGAAGTAAACATAAAGCAAGTGTTGGAAAAACACATACAATAAAAAATCAAGAAGCAAAGGATTATCTAGTTAAAGAGTTTGGAGTCACGATAGTATAATGGCAAAAGATAGATCATACGAAGCTACAGGTAGAAAGAAACATGATTTTGGAAGGGGATCTAAATGGTGTAAACGATGTGGAGACTATACTGCTGTAATTCAAAAATATGATCTGATGCTCTGTAGACGATGTTTCAGAGAAGTAGCAACATCTTTAGGCTTTAGGAAAAATATGTGATTATTATGCCAGCACAAAATGTTTTAGCAAATCTATTTGTAACATTATACAACAATGAAGCCAGAAGAAGAAGTGAGTGTATTATTCTTCCAACTTCAAAATTAGGGATTGAAGTTCTAAAAACTCTTCAAAAAGATGGATACATTGGAGAGTTTGAACATATAGATGATAAAAGAGGTGGAAAATTCAAGATAAAATTATTAGCAAAAATTACAAAATGTGGTGCCATTTCACCAAGATTTAAAGTAAAAAATGAAGAGTATAACGATTGGGAACAACAATATTTGCCAGCATATAACAGAGGAATGTTATTAGTAACAACAAACCAAGGGGTTATGTCTCATCATGAAGCAGTAAATAGAGGATTGGGAGGATTTTTGATAGGATATGTCTACTGAGCAAATCGAGAAATTCCAAGAAACATTGGATATTCCTAAAGGAGTAAATGTCATATTAAAAAAACGCATGCTACATTTTCAAGGCCCATTAGGTAAGACATACAAAAATTTCCGACACATACCAGTTAACATAGAAGTAAAGGATGGAAAAATAATCCTCAAAGCACAAGGATATAGAAAGAGAGATTATTCAATATTACACACTGCAAGATCAATCATCAGAAATATTTGTGAAGGATTAATCACGGGGTATACGATTAAAATGAAAATAGTGTTTGCACATTTTCCAATTACTGTAAAAGTTCAAGACAAAACTATTTTGATTGAGAATTTCCAAGGTGAGAGATCTGCAAGAATTACAAGAATCATTGGAAATACAAAAGTGGTTCCAAAAGGAGAAGACGTGATTTTAACTGGAGAGGTATGGAATGACATCACACAAACTGCAGCAAACATAGAATTGCGTAGTAAAGTAAAAGATAAAGATCATAGAGTTTTCTTAGACGGTGTATATGTCTATGAAAAGAAAAAAGGAATAGACAAATAACATACAATTAATTTTAAACAATATCCATGACACTTGATTCTGAATTTTCAAAACAAACGTTGTCCCTAATCGAGCAGACACTTGAATTATACAAGAGTGCAGGTGCATCACCCAGAGTAGGGCAATTATGGGATTGTCAAAATGTAGGCGATTTTCTTTGCGGTTTTTTTGTAGGTGAAATGGTAGGTTCTGCTTTGAGTGCTTTTCAAATTGTTCACAAACGTGAACCAACTGCAGAAGAACATATGGAAATTATTGAACTTGTGGAAAGTCATTCCAAAGAAATTAAAGGATTCTTTGCTAAATTCAACTAAAGTATCAGTTCAAATCCAATAGGCGCAAGGATTAAATCGCTTTTACAAAAGTACAAACTTGTGCCTCCCTAGCTCAGCGTGGTAGAGCATCCGACTGTTAATCGGATGGTCATCAGTTCAAGTCTGATGGGAGGCGCTCTTTATTTCGAATCTCGAATTTTGAAATATTAATTGCTTATCACAATGTTCTAAATATAACATCTTTAAAATGAATATTTCTAAATTCGAATTTAGAAATATTGATCGATTGAAACAATTTAGTTTACTCTATTAGACTGGATAGATCTAATAGATGATCGCATATCAACAATAATGCAGGAGGATTACATTGGTCAGAACTAGAAGGGCCAACAGATATTGTGTTGATTGTGGCTCAAGATTGGTGTATTACCCCAGACTATCCAATCCAAAAGCACCTAATGAGCATAGAGTTTTAGTCTATGCATGTCCGGATTGCACAGAAGACTTTGAAAAACCAAAGATGTTTTCAATTAGACGAAATCAAGTAGATGATCCACTTGAAACCGTTGAAATAGAAATAACTCAAAACCAGAAAAAAACGAATTAAAAAGGCATGAATTTTATTGACAGATGTACAAAGTAGAAATTAAAATGGAACGTGTAAAACCCAGGAGCAATATATGGTATCTTTTGCCAATATTTGTAGGATTGATAGGAGGCGTTATAGCATATTTCATTTTAAGAAATGATGATTCGAAGAAAGCAAAAAATTGCCTATACGTCGGAATTCTGTTAGCGGTAGTTGGAATTATAATCGAAATTGTTATAGTCACGCAAATTCCAAGTTTAACGCCAAATTTCAATGTAAATGTCTAAAAAACAGAATGAAAAAGTATTTGCAGGTAGGCATAGTTTTAAATTGTTTCTTAATTCGAATTTAGCAATATTCAAAATTTAGAGGGTGGCACAAACAGGAAATTTAGAATCATATATGCCTAAAAAGAGTACTTTGTATGACCAATTCCAAAATGAAAGACAACATAGAGAGATGGTTAACACATGAAAACTACTCATTTGAATCAATTAAAAACCCTGAGAATAATTTCCAAATTCTAGTAAAACATGCAGGCCAATATGGAATTCCCATTGAGGTATTTGAACCAAAATCTCAGCCAGATGTCATTGTGATTGGTACAAAAGTAATAATGAAAAATAATCAAATTGCAAGGTATTTGGGGTTTAATGATGATGAAAAAACAAGATTTGGTAAAAAGGTAATCGACTTTTGTAATTCCATACAAGCAATTAGCAGAATAATTACAGAAGATGGGAAACAAAAGGTAGGGGTTTTTGTGGTATTAGATGACAAAGAAGCCATAAATCAGCAGACAGTGTTTGATGCAATTGATAAAGTCTCTGAAATGCATGAAAAAACTGCACGATTTTTGATGAAGACATTTTAAAATAATCAAAACAATCGTTTTTTGAAAAATAGTCATAAAAGCTAAACCCCCTACTGTTTTTCCATCAAATAGGCACAGTGTCATATTATCAAAATCATTCATTTTTTGGGGGGG
>SXGR01654429.1_pt1 | contig 28976 bp, 24 predicted proteins | sample 3174711 | NCBI WGS metagenome assembly SXGR01 (sample SAMN11356860, study PRJNA531348) | freshwater metagenome | isolation source: freshwater sample F1-60 | place: China: Fuxian Lake, Yuxi | collected 2017-12-25
CGGTGCGCATCGACGAGGGCCGAGAGGAGGTTGTTCGCGGCGTTGATCGCATGCATGTCCCCCGTGAAGTGGAGGTTGATGTCCTCCATCGGCACGACCTGGGCGTAGCCGCCACCTGCCGCGCCACCCTTGACACCGAAGACGGGGCCCAGCGAAGGCTCGCGCAACGCCAACATTGCGCGGCGACCAATCTTGCCCATGCCCTGCGTCAGCGAGACCGACGTTGTCGTCTTGCCCTCACCGGCCGGCGTCGGCGTGATCGCCGTGACGTTGATGATCTTGCCGTCAGGCCGGTCCTTCAGGCGATCAAGGATCGAAAGTTCGACCTTCGCCTTGTAGCGCCCAAACAATTCGAGCTCTTCTGGCTCGATGCCGTACTCGCCAGCAATATCTGCGATTGGGCGGAGCACGTGCTCCTGAGCAATTTCAAGGCTCGACTTCATTGGTTCGACAGACTCCTCGGGGGCGTTACGGCTAGAAAACTAGAGGGAAACTAGCGTGATCCACGCAATTGCTGCGCCAGCCGCGCACCACCTGCGAAAACACCAAATGCAGGCTACAGGCCGCGTAAACGCGCGACAGGGGGACGTAGGTACAGTAAACACCCGCCCTAGTGTGTATACCTTCCACAATGCAGACCACAAACCCGCCCTCTACCCTTACCTCACTGTGAGCCACTTCCATATAAAAACCCCATTCGGCTACCGCCCCGTCAGCGAGTTCTCGTACGGCGGAGAGGTACGCCCACCACTCGCCCCCGACGCAACTGACGAGGAAGCGATTGACCACCTCTGGCTTCGCACCAACGCCAATGGTGTTCAGCGGGAGCGGTGGTTCCACGCCAGCGGCACGCGTCGTTGGTACACCATCGTTCGCGACACGCGCACGAATCTCGTCCTGGCTCAGCCAGGCGAGAAGTATCAGGAGGGTTCGGCGTGAGTATCGAGTTCGAGGGGCGCGATGTCGCCATCCAGCCAGGCGACTCGCTTGCCTCGGCGCTGTATCGAGATGGCGTCCGCGTCTTCTCCCGCTCCTTCAAGTATCACCGTCCCCGTGGGCTCTACTGCCTCTCGGGTGATTGCCCGAACTGCCTCGTCACCGTTGACGGCGAAGTCAACGTTCGTGCCTGCCAATGTGCAGCAAAGGCTGGTCAGGTCGTCACGCGTCAGAACGCGTGGCCGTCGGTCGACCGCGACGCACTCAACGTGATCGACAAGATGCATCCGCTGATGCCCGTCGGCTTCTACTACAAGACGATGGCTAAGCCGAAGTTCGCCTGGCCCCTCGCAGAGGGCGTCATCCGCCGCGTCGCCGGTCTTGGCTTCTCGGACAAGTCCGATGCGCCGATCGAGATCGACCGCGTCAATCGTCACCCTGACGTGCTCGTGATTGGTGCTGGCGTTGCTGGCCTCGCCGCCGCTATTGCTGCCGCCGAGGGTGGCAAGCGCGTGATGGTTATCGACGAGCAGTGGACGCCTGGAGCCCGCGTCGCCGCCGGCCCGACCAAAGAGGCAATCGATCGCCTCGCTGCATCGGCTGCCAGCAATCCTGGCATTGAGGTCTCGAGTGGCACAGCTGCCATCGGCATCTACGAGGGCCCAATGGTGCTCGCGCTGGCCGAAGACCACGTCGCGCACATCCATCCGCAGGCAATCGTGATTGCTGCTGGCGGCATGGAGGTCCACCGGATCTTCCCGAACAACGATCTTCCGGGTATCTTTATGGGTCGCGGCGCTGCACGTCTCGCCGGCGCCCATGGCGTCAAGCCGGGTGAGCGTGCTGTCGTTTGGGCAGAGCAACCCGAAGCCATCGAGCACGCTCGCACACTTGCCGCTGCCGGTGTCGTCGTCGAGGCCGTGATCACCGCTCCTGGCGTTGATGCCAGCGGCGTTGGCAATCGCCAGATCGAGGGCTCGATCGTCGAGGCCAAGGGCCGTAAGAAGCTCTCGGGCGTCGTCGTCAAGACCACAGGTGGAGCAACCGAAGAGATCGCCTGCGACATCCTGGCCATCGGCTCCGAGATCCAGCAGAACATGCATCTCCCCCGGCTCGCCTACGACCTTCCCTGCATCCTGACGGGCGATTCCGCCCATCCGGGTTCCTCGCTGAGCGAGGTAGAGACGAACGGTCAGCAGGCGGGTGCTGCAGCCGCCGCCGGACTGCCCCTGTACGTCAATCCTCCCGCCTCCAAGCCGCGCCGGTGCGGCACAGCCGGCTACGTCTGTATCTGCGAAGACGTCTCGGTCAAGGAGGTCGAGCAGGCGATCGACGAGGGCTTCGAGTCGGCTGAACTGCTCAAGCGCTATACGACCGTCACGATGGGTCCATGCCAGGGGCGCCTCTGCGCCGACCAGCTACGGGCGATCGCAGAGCGCAAGACACCAACGGAGGCTGCCCGCGTCTCGGCTCCGACGACGCTGCGTCCCCCGGTTCGTCCGATTCAGGTCCAACAGGCTGCTGCCGGTGCTCGTCACCACATCGAGCGGCACACGCCGCTTCATCAGCGACACTTGGAGTTGGGCGCGTCGACCCTGTGGGCCGGTCCGTGGAAGCGCATCTTCTCCTACGGCGACATGCAGGCGGAGTACGAAGCCGTGCGCCATCGCGTCGGCGTGATCGACGTCGGTACGCTCGGCAAGTTCCTGCTCGCAGGTCCTGACGTGGTCGAGTTCCTTGAGCGCATCTACCCGATGCGCATCGCGGACCTCGAGCCCGGCCGCCTGCGCTACGGGCTGATGCTCGAAGAGGGTGGCGTGATCATCGACGACGGTACCGTCTGCGCATTGGAAGGCGGTGCGTTCTATTGCACCGTCACCACTTCTGGTGCCGAGCGACTCGAGTCGTGGATGCTGGACTGGCGTGACGCCTGGGGTCTGGACGTGTTCGTGGTCAATCAGACCGCCTCGTTGGCTGCTGTCAACGTTGCTGGTCCGCATGCCCGCGATTTGCTCCAGAAACTGTCGGACGATCCGCTGGACAAAGAGACGTTCCCGTACCTGCGCCATCGGCGCATTACGGTCAACGGCGTCTCCTGCCTGGCAATCCGCCTCGGCTTCGTCGGCGAGCTAGCCTACGAGCTCCATTTCCCGGCTGCAGCTGCAGTCGACATGTGGGACGCGATTCTCGAGGCCGGTAAGGAGTGGGATATCCGCCCCTTCGGCCTCGACGCTCAGCGTCTCCTGCGCCTGGAGAAAGGTCACATCATCATCTCCCAGGACACCGACTTCGAGACGAACCCTTGGAAGGTATCGATGGAGTGGGCAGTCAAGCTCGACAAGCCCGAGTTCGTTGGCAAGGCTGCACTCGTTCGAGCACAGCGGCGCACCCCCCGCGAGACGCTCGTGCCGTGGCAAATGGAGCCCGGTATGGCGACACCCCCAGAAGGTATGACCGTCACCATTGGCGGCAACCTTGCGGGTCGAGTGACATCGTCCAAGATGTCGTACGTCCTCGGCCATCCCGTTGGCCTTGCGTGGGTCATCACTGAACACGCCAAGGAAGGCGGGACCATCACCATTGGAGGTGCTCCGGCGACCATTGCCGGCCACGCCTTCTACGATCCCGAGGGAGTCAAGCTCCGTGCCTGAACTATTTGAAGTCAAAGGCGCAGCGAAAGTTCGCTGCTTCGGCCAAAAGTCGGCGCTCGACGGGCTCACGCAGCCTGCCGGAACGCTTGTTGGCCGCATCACTGACGACGAAGTCATCTTCGTTGGGCAGCCCGGCACGGCCGCGGCGCTCGTCGAGGATCTCCAGGGTCAGCTCGCCGGCGAGGGCAATGCTGCGCTCGTCATCGATCACACCGATGGCTGGTCGTTCTTCTCCCTCGTCGGTGAGGGTTGTGAAGAGGTCTTCGCGCGCGAAGCCAACTGGAAGCTCCCCATCTCTGACGGTGCCCCGGTCTTCACGGTCGGACGCGTCTGCCACGTCGCAGGCAAGCTGTTCGTCCGCCCCAACCGAATCGACATCATGACGGGCGCTGAGGTTCATCTGCACGTCCGCGAGGCGCTGAACCACGCGGGACTTAAAGTCAACATGCATGAGATCGAGGCTCCGGCTGTCGATCCCATTGGTATCGGCACGGAAGGGGTGACGGTCTCGTGAGCGGTCTTCTACGAGGACGCACGTTCTTCAAGAAGTACGACATGAAGAAGTCGTACGACGTCGTCATCATTGGCGGCGGCGCACACGGCCTCGGCACGGCGTACTACCTGGTCAAGAACCATGGTTTCAAGGCGGAGAACATCGCCGTGCTGGAGATGAACTACATCGGTGCTGGCGGTTCGGGTCGTAACACGACCATCGTCCGCTCGAACTACCGCACGCCTGAGGGCATTCGGTTCTACGAGCGCTCGATGGAACTGTGGCGCGGTCTCTCCGCCGATCTTGACTTCAACATGATGATGTCGAATCTCGGCCACTTCACGCTTGCTCACACCGATTCGTCGGTGCGTGTTCAGCGCGAGCGCGCAGAGACCAACAAGCTGCTCGGCGTTGACTCCCGGCTGATCTTCCGCGACGAGATCGCAGAACTCTGCCCCGAGCTCAACATGTCGATGGATATTCCCTACCCGATCGAGGCGGCGCTCTACCATCCGCCTGGCTCGGTGCTGCGTCATGACGCTGTCGTCTGGGGCTACGGCTCCCAGTTCAGCATGCGTGGTGGCCACATCCATCAGGGCATCAAGGTCACGGGCATCCGCAAGGATGGTTCGGGCAAGTGCATCGGCGTTGACACCAATCAGGGTCCGATCGACGCTGGTGTCGTGATGAGTGCCGTTGCTGGTTGGACGACGCAGGTCACGGACATGGCTGGGATTCGCACGCCAATCACGAACCATCCGCTGCAGGCCTTCGTGACCGAGCCGGTCAAGCCGCTCCTGCACAAGATCATCGTGTCGGCGAACTTGCACACGTACATCTCGCAGACGGACCGTGGTGAGATCCTGATCGGTTCGGAGATCGAGCCGTACACGACGTACAGCATGCGTTCGACCAACACCTTCCTTGAGCATTCCACTGCGAATGCCCTAGACGTGGTGCCACTGCTGGCGCGCCTGAAGATCCAGCGCCAGTGGACCGGTTACTGCGATATGACTCCGGACTTCTCGCCGATCATGGGCAAGACCGAAGTCGATAACTTCGTGATCGACGCCGGCTGGGGCACGTGGGGCTTCAAGGCCTCCGCGGTCTGCGGCGAGACGATGGCCGAGCTGATCGGAACGGGCCGCACACCCGACCTGATCGAGCCGTTCCGTCTCTCCCGCTTCGCCGAGGAGATGCTGGTGCCCGAGAAGGCAGCAGCCTCCGTCTCCCACTAGAGACGCCCACGATCCCGTTCTTCCCTGAGGGGCGGCTTCGGCCGCCCCTCAGTCGTTGTTGGGGGAGGACCCCACAACCGCGCGGATGTGGTGTCCTCCCCCTACGAAATGGATGCGATCAGCACCAACAGCGTGCCGAAGATGCTCCAGAGCGGCACCGTACCCCGCTCTGCGCGCCAGGAGCCAACGATCGCCACGATCAGCGCGGTAAAAACCATCACATCGACGCGCACGGAGATCTGAATTTCGATCGCCACGAGCGCGGCGATCACGAGAAAGCCGAGCAACTCATGCTGCGTGGTGCGGTGCGCGCCACGCGCGTTGAGGATCACGAGCACTGCCAGCAGCGCGAAGGCGTAGGCGGCGATGTGCCACTCAAACAGCAACGAAGCCACGACGTACCCGACGGGGAGCGCCAGGATCAACGCTGGTAGCAGGCGCTTCGCACGCCCCTCCAGGGCAACAGACGGGTGCTCGGAGCTGGGCCAAACGCGATCAAGCAACAGTAGGTAGAGCCCGCCCCCAATCAGCGACGCTCCTACCAGTTCGATGGCAGAACGTAGACCGTCGGGCGACCCCGAGCCGATCAGCAATCCCACTACCGGTACGAGCGCGATCGTGGCCAGCGAACGATCGACCTTGCGGGCAACCGCGAAGAAGCCACCCACCAGCACGAGCAGCAGAACGAGAATCAGTTCGTGGTTCTGTACGAGCGCACCGATCGCGGCTGTGAGACCGATCAGGATTGCGACGCCAATCACCTGCGCGCGCCGTGCGATGCCGTAGCCGGGCGGTCCGAGCAGCAGAATCAGGAGCGCGCTGGCGGCGGCAATCGCACCAAGCGGGTGGGCACCGGCTGAGGTGCCTGCCGCGAACGGTGCGCCCACTACAGCTCCGAAACGCAGTGCCAACTGCCAGCGGATCGGAAAGTGCGCACGCAGGGCAGCAAAGCCCGACTGTTTCTCTACCGCTGCCATCGGCAACAGCATACGAGACCGAGTACCATTGGCGACATGGCAACGCCCGGACGTCCCGTCGCCGCCGTTGAGCGTGCGCTCACAGTGCTCGAAATTCTCGCGGATGCCAACGAGCCGCTTGGTGTCAACGAGATTGCGCGGCGCCTTGATGTGTCGGCGTCGTCAGCCTCGCGACTGTTAGGCACGCTGGCGGCGCATGGACTGGTCGAAAAAGTGTCTGCCACAGGTCGCTTTCGGCTCGGCGTCCGCCTGCTACAGCTCGGCACTCACGTGCTGCAACGCCTCGATGTGCGCGCACTCGCGCGCCCACTGCTCGAACAGGTCGAACGCGCGACCGGCGAGACAGCCACGCTGTCGCTCCCTGCGGCCGGCGAGGGCGTCACGGTGGATCATGTCCCCAGTCGCCGGAGCGTGCGTTCAGCGGCCCTTGTATGGCGTCCCAGCATTGCGCACGCCACGGCCGTCGGCAAGGTCGTCCTCGCCTTCGGTCAGGGCTCAGAGACCGAGCTACCCACCACACTGACTGCCTTTACGTCGCGCACGATCACCGACGCAGCCACACTTGCCGCTGCCGTTACCGAAGTCGCGCAACGCGGCTGGGGCGAGGCGGATCGTGAGCGCGAAGAGGATCTTGCTGCCATCGCCGTACCGGTCTTTGATCATCTCGACAACCTCGTTGCCGTGCTCGGCGTTCAAGGCCCTGCCGATCGCTTTGATGCAGAGGCTCGGCGTGCCGCTCTGCCGGCGGCCGAACAGGCTGCGTTAGCCGTTGGTCGCCTGTTGGGTGCTGCCTAAACCACCCTCGATAGTCGCAACCCCGGCGAGGACACTACAACCGCGCGGTTGTCATGTCCGGTTGTCATGTCCTACGTGAATCAAGGATCACCGCTGACCGTAGAGGACATGACAACCGCACGGATGTAGTGTCCTGACCCCTTAGTCGCATCCGTCGCCCCACAAACGCCTCGGGGCGGGTCCGAAGACCCGCCCCGAAGGACACACAACGTTCTGGATCCGAAGGACCTAATGACCTTCGGGCGACTCCCAGCCCGGCAGCACCGACGGCACCCAGTTGGTACCGACCGTCGCCGAGTTCTTGACCCAGGGGCCAAGCTCTGGCTGCGGAAACTTGCAGTGATCCCGCTTCAGCTGGATCCCGTACGAGTTACCGGACTGCAGGTGCTTCATCAGCACCTTACGAGCGACTTCGTCCTCATGACCAGCAGGAATGTCGAAGTAGATCTTGATGAACGAGTTGGAGTACCGATCGAAAACGGCAGGAACGCCGTCCTCTGCGAGGAGCATGACGTCCTCAAGCCAGTTGATGTCCTGGCCCGGCGTCGACTCCAGCAGGTCAACATCTGCACTCGCGGCGATGTCCTCCTGATAATCGAAGCGCTTACCGGCTAGGTACTCCGCCGAGATACCAATGGTCAACTCGGGATTGTGACGCTCTGTCGCTACGTGGTGATCTTCAGACATGCTGACTCCTAGTCGCCCTGCTGCGTCGACATCGGCGCGCTCTGCGGCAGATAATCGACAGGGTTGACGAGATGGCGCTCAAGCAGCGTCTTGATCTCGTTGAGGGTCTTCTCTTCGGTGACACCCGGGATGTACTGGGTTCCGGCCAACGGCACCTTCGCCATGGCAGACGCCTCGACCGTGAGGGCCGCAAGGTCCTCAGGCTCGAGCGAATGAATGTTGGTCTTGCCGCACGCGCGGGCCAGCATCTGGACCTCGAGCGTCATCGTGTGCAGGAAGTTGTAGACGCGCTCGGCGGCCTCGTCGACGACGAGACGCTTACGCAGCTCCAGATCCTGCGTGGCAATACCGACCGGGCAGCGGCCCGTGTGGCAGTGGTAACACGAACCAGCAGGAACACCGACCGTACCTTCATAGTCCGTAATGCCCGGTAGTTCCTTGTTGCAGTTCAACGCCATCAGCGAGGAATGGCCAATCGCGACGGCCTTGGCGCCGAGTGCGATGCACTTAGCGACGTCAGCACCGTTACGAATACCACCAGCAACCACAAGGTCGATCTCGTCGGCCAGGCCGACATCCTCCAGGGCACGACGTGCCTCCGGGATCGCCGCCATCAACGGGATGCCCGTCTCTTCGGTGGCGATGTGAGGACCGGCACCCGTGCCACCCTCTGCACCGTCCAAGTAAATGATGTCAGGGCCGCACTTGGCGGCCATGCGCACATCGTCATAGACACGGCTGGCGCCGAGCTTGAGCTGAATTGGGATCTGGTAATCGGTCGCCTCACGAACCTCTTGGATCTTGAGGGACAGATCGTCCGGGCCCATCCAGTCAGGATGGCGAGCAGGCGAGCGCTGGTCGATGCCGGCTGGCAGGGAGCGCATCTCTGCGACCTGCTCCGTCACCTTCTGGCCCATCAGGTGGCCGCCCAGTCCAACCTTGCAGCCCTGGCCGATGAAGAACTCGACCGCGTCTGCGCACATCAGGTGATGTGGGTTGAAGCCGTAACGGCTCTGAATCAGCTGGTAGTACCACTTCGTCGACATGTCGCGCTCCGGCGGAATCATGCCGCCCTCGCCCGAGCAGGTCGCCGTGCCTGCCATCGAAGCACCCTTGGCCAGAGCCATCTTTGCCTCGAGGGACAGAGCACCGAAGCTCATACCGGTGATGTAGATCGGAATGTCGAGCTCGAGCGGCTTCTTTGCGAAGCGCGCGCCGAGCACCGTCTTGGTGACGCACTTCTCGCGGTAGCCCTCGATCACGAAGCGGGTGAGGGTGCCAGGCATGAACATCAGCTGATCCCAATGCGGGATCGGCTTGAACATCGAGAAGCCACGCATGCGGTAGCGACCAAGTTCGGCCTTCATGTGGATGTCGTTCATCACCTCAGGGGTGAAGATCGGACTCCGGCCGAGGATCGCGCGCTTGCGCTCGATTTCTTTTGCGTTATCGCTCATCAGATTCCCCAATCTCCCTAGAGGACGAGCTTGCGCTCGCTCGCTTCCAGGTTGTCGTAGTTGTGCAGCTTTTTGCCGCAGACGAATTTCTGGAACGTGGGGGGCGTTCCGAGGTCATAGATCCGAAACTTGCGATCAATGAACTCCGTGTCGGCATCTGTCCACTCGCCGGGGACGCAGTCGATCCCGAGGGACCGTACCTTGCCGCCGACGTAGATGATGCCGTCGTACATCGAGTCGCCGAGACCATGACCGGCGTCGCCGACGATGACCTGTCGACCGCGCTGCATCATGAAGCCCGTGTTGGCTCCGACGGAACCCATGGTGAGGATGGTGCCGCCCTTCTGGTCGATGCCCGAACGCGCACCGAGGCGACCCTTGACGATCAGGTCGCCACCGCGCATTGCCGCACCCGTCAGGGAGCCAGCGTTGCCTTCAACGACCACGGTGCCGCTCATCATGTTCTCGCAGGCAGACCAGCCGACGCGACCCTTGATGTGCACTTCCGGACCGTCGATGATGCCGAGGCCGAAGTAGCCGAGGCTGCCTTCGAACGTGATCTTGCAGCGGGTCAGGAGGCCTACACCCAGCGAGTGCTTGGCACCAGGGTTATGGACGGTGACATCGGTGACACCCTCTTCGTTGATCAGCCAGCGCAGCTCGAGGTTGATCTGACGCGTGGTCAGATCAAGCGCATCGAACGTTGCCTTCTCGCCGTCGATCTTCGCGACTTTCGGCACTTCGCAGTCGGGTTCAACGAGTCCGCGTGCGTCATAGACGATCTGGTTTTCTCCGGTTAGCGCGTCCATACCATTACCTCACCCTCATACGGGTCGTATGTGTCAATTTCGTGGTCGATAATCGCTCGAATTGCCATCTCTTCGGAGGCCATCACAATCATGTTCGCGCCTTCGAACAAGACCAGCGGCTTGGCCGCCATTTCATCCTTCGCCATGCCGAGCGCATCGGCCGTCACGCAGAGATACGTGAAGACGCCGTCGAGCTCGTCGAGGCTGAGGCGCATGGCATCTTCGAGGCTCATGCCTTCGCTCATCTTCTCGGCGAGGTACACGGCGATGATCTCCGAGTCGCACTCCGAGTTGAAGCGATGGCCGGAGCGCTCGAGGCGGCGGCGCCACTGGAAGTAGTTCGTCAACTGGCCGTTATGCACGACGGCGATGTCGGAGAACGGGTAGGCCCAGTACGGGTGGGCACCAGAGATGTCCACGTCGGACTCGGTTGCCATGCGGACGTGACCGATGGCGTGCGTGCCGCTGAACGTGTCCAGGTGGTACTGCTCGCAGACGGTCTCGGCGTCGCCGAGGTCCTTGATGATCTCAAGGGAGTGACCCAGCGAGAGCACTTCGCAATCCGGAATGTCTTCGATCTGATCGGCGATCTTCTTGAGTTCACCCGAGTAGTCGAGCGTGACACGGAAGGCGTAATCCGTCTCCTGCTCGTTGCCGACGATCTTGGCGTCGAGGCGGGCGAGTCGCGACTCGACCTCGGCACGATTGCGCCTCAACCGGCTCTGAAACTCGTAGTCGCGCGGCGTCGTCGTGTTGGCGACGGTGTAGCGCATGACGACGTGCTCAGTCGGCTTGGCGTAGAGCGCATACCCGGTCGAATCCGGGCCGCGATGCTTCATGGACTGCAACATCCGGGTCATGTCCTGACCGATGTTGTGCTCCCCATCTTTATAGATGATTCCTGCGATTCCGCACACGGTGATCTCTGCCCTCGTTGGTTGTGGTTGTGCTCGACAGCCTCCCTTTACGGGAGGATGTCGAGGTACTCCTGAACGTCCCACTCGGTGACAGTGGCGCAGAAGCGCTCCCACTCGTCCCGCTTGTAATGACTAAACACGCGATACATGTCGCCGGGCAGCGCATCCTTGATGACATCGTCGCTATCGAGCGCGTCGAGCGCCTCGCCGAGCGTCATCGGAATCTTCTTGACTTCCTTGCCCGCATTCATTGCGTCGTAGATGTTGCGCTCTTCCGGCTGACCCGGATCGATCTTGTTGTCGATGCCGTCACGCATAGCGGCAATCAGACACGTCAACGACAGGTAGGGGTTGACGGCCGAGTCGACCGAGCGATACTCGAAGCGACCCGGTGCGGAGACGCGCAGCGCCGTTGTGCGGTTTTGGAAGCCCCAGTCCGCAAAGACCGGTGCCCAGAAGCCCGTGTCCCAGAGGCGGCGATACGAGTTGACAGTCGGCGACGAGATTGCCGTCAGTGCACCCAGGTGCTTGAGGATGCCACCGATTGCCCAGAGGCCAATATCACCAGGCATCATCGGGTTCGACGGGTCGGGCGCGTCGAACATGTTCTTGTCGCCCTTCCAGATCGAAAAGTTGTGATGACAACCATTGGCGGAGACGCCCATGAACGGCTTCGGCATGAAGCACGGGAAGGCGTCCATTTCGCGGCCGACCTGCTTGCAGATCTGGCGATACGTCGTGAGATTGTCTGCCGTCACCTCTGCGCGATCGAAGTTGAAGTTCAACTCGAGCTGGCCTGGTGCGTCCTCGTGGTCGCCTTGAATCATGTCGAGGCCGAGCTTCCCGGCGTACTCCATGACCTTGTGAATCAGCGGCTGGAACTCGGAAAACTGATCGATGTGATAGCAGTACGGCTTTGAGAGCCCCTCGACCGACGGTGTTCCGTCTGGGTTGTTCTTCAGCCACATCATCTCGGGCTCGGTGCCGGCGCGCAGGTGCATGCCAGTCTCGGCCTCGAATGCGGCCTGGGTGCGCTTGAGTAGCCCACGACAGTCGGAGGTTAAGAAGGCTCCGCCATCGACGTCGTCCTCGCGACCGCGGAACAGCGTGCAGAACACACGCGCTACCTTGGGGTCCCACGGCAACTGCGAGAACGTCTCGGCGTCTGGCAGACCGACGAGCTCGCGCGACTCCGGGCCGTAGCCGATGTACTCACCGTGGCGATCGACGAACAGGTTGGCCGTGGCGCCGTAGACGAGCTGGAACCCCTTTTGGGCCATGCTCTCCCAGTGCTTCGCCGGCGCACCCTTGCCCATGATCCGCCCGGTGACCGATGCGAACTGGTAGTAGATGTACTCGATGCCTTGGGCATCGATCATCTTCCGGACCTCTTTGACTTGGTCGCTACGACCTGGTGTCTCAAGGAAGTTCTCTAGATCCGTCATGCTTCGTTCTCCTCTATCCCATCCGGGCGTCCCCGAATGCAGTAAAAGTAGGGGCAGAGGTGCCATAGAGGCAATGTCTGCGGTACGCACTGCACAGCACCGGAATTGGCCGATCTGCACATAGTTGGGGTCGAATCTGACTGATTTCAGTCGAGATTGTGAGCCGGTATGGTGAAATGCCACGGCTACACACGAAGCATGTGCCTCGCCAGGGACAATCATCCGCTGGTAGTGTGTTCACGTTGAACACTCGAACTCCCCCTTTGCCTGTCCCACCTGCCGCGGCCGCCGAAGAGCGCCGCGTGCTCTACGAGATCATTCGCACGGTTTCGTCAAGCGTGGATCTGGAGCAGGTGTTGAGCGCCATCGTCGAACTCGTGACCGAACAGACGCGTGCCCATGCGACGCTGATCTTCATTGCTGAAGGTCCCGACGACGCGCTGGTGTTGCGATCGGTCTCAGACGAGCGCTATCGGGATCAGATTGGTACCGTCTCAATGAGTCGCGGGGAAGGCTTGGCCGGCTGGGTCGCCAAACACCGTGAACCCGTCTTTATCGCCGAGAATGCGCTCCAGGATCCGCGCGTCAAGTACTTCCCTGAGTTCGAAGAGGAGAAGTACCAGTCGATCGTGTCGGTTCCACTGATCGCCCCCGACGACGAGATGATCGGCGTGATCGCCCTCCACGCAGAGGCGCCACGCGTCTTTACAGAGGAAGACGCAGCCTTCGTGATCCACTCGGCCTCGCTGGTGGCCTCAGCGATCGTCAACGCGCGCCTTTACGAGGCCGCGCGGCGCCGCGTACGCGAGCTTGAAGGCCTCTCCGTGCTCTCGACCGCGGTCTCCTCTGCAACGACGCTCGATGACCTCTTGCCGACTGCCGCCAATCAGGCACTGCCGCTGCTCAATGCTGATGCCGCTCATATCTACCTGCTCGATCGTGGCGACCGCCTCCAACGACATGCCTCGGCGCCTGAGGTTGGTGACGCTCCGTCCGCCGTGACAGTCAGCGAACTGGCCGAGGCGCGTCGTGTGGGCAACACCAGTTCGGTGCAGGCCACACTTGGCGCCGCCCTCTGGGGTGGGTCACCCGAGCCTGATTCGCTGTTGATGCCAATGCTGGCCGATGGAGAGTTGCTTGGCGCACTTGTCGCCCACGCCGCCGACGACCGCCCGTTCAGCGACGCCGACCGCGACCTGGCCGCCTCGATCGCCTCACAGGTTGCCGTCGGCATCAAGAAGATTCGCCTGATCGAAGGGCTCGAAGAGCGCAACCTGATCAAGGATTTCTTCGCCGATCTCGCTGCTGGACGCTTCGCTGACGGCCTTTCCAGTCGTGCCCGTCGCCTCGGCTGCGACTTTAACCAGCCCAAACTCGCCGTCGTCGTGATCGGTTGGCGCGATGCCGATGACGAGGGTCGCGTCGATGCCCTCGAGCGGTTTCGTACCACCATGATGCGTGCACTGCCTGGCGTGCTGATCGACCCGCGCGACGAAGAGGCAGTTGCACTTGTGCCGGCGCTCGGCGCGGATGAGACCGAGACGCTCAAGCGGCTCGAGAAGGCGTTGGGCGAGGGACCAAACCGGCTACCACTCGTCGTCGGCGTCTCGAGCCCGTGTCTCGGTGCCGCAGCGCTGGCAATCGGTCTGCAGGAGGCACGCCAGGCCGCGCTCGCCGCACCGGTGATCGTCGATGCGCCGGCGATCGTGCCGTACGATGGCCTCGGACCGTACAAGTATCTGTTGCGTGTGCCGCTCGACGGTGATGTCCGCGACCGTCAGCGCGATGCGCTGAAGAAGCTCGGCGAGTACGACCATCAGCGCCAGGCTCAGTTGACGCGCACGCTGGAGGAGTTTCTGCGCCAGCGCGGCAACATCTCGGCCACCGCACAGTCGCTCTACGTGCACCCCAACACCCTGCGACAGCGGTTGCGTCGGATCGAGGAGTTGACGGGCATCAACATCAAGCAAGATGACTGGCTGATGATCGAGATCGCGCTCAAGCTGATCCGGCTTGAGGCGGCGCTCGGGCCAGCGAGCTAGCGCCTCAGCGTCCACTCGGCGCGCGCCTCACTACACCGTCGCTTCACCACTGCCTTACGGGACACTTCCCCGCTGCTCGGATCGATGACTCGATCCTGTCACGTATGACGGTTCCCGTTCGGATTGGCATCAATGGCTTCGGTCGCGTCGGTCGGCTTGCCTTGCGCGCTGCCTAGGAATGGCCGGAGCTCGAAATCGTGCACATCAATGCGGCCATGGCGACGAAGCTTCGTGCGCGCACCTGCTCGAGTTCGACTCGGTGCACGGCCGCTGGCAACGCGACATCACTGCCACCGCGGACACGCTCACGATCGACAATCAGGTGCTCAGCCACTCGTCGTATGCGAGCCCCGACGAGATCGACTGGGAGCAGTTGGGTGTGGACGTCGTGCTCGAGGCGACCGGCCGCTTCAAGACACTCGCCACCCTGCAGCCACACTTCGATCGTGGCGCCCGCATGGTTGTCGTCGCCGCACCGGTCCACGATCCGGCCGCGATCAATGTTGTGGTCGGCATCAACGACGACCAGTACGACCCCGCCCTTCACGACATCGCGACGGCCGCATCGTGCACGACGAACTGTCTTGCCCCAATCGTGCAGACGATCCATTAGGCACTCGGTATCCGCCACGGCCTGATCACGACGCTGCACGACATCACAAATACTCAGACGATCGTCGACCTGCATCACAAAGACCTCCGGCGCGCCCGCTCGGCGAACCAGTCGCTGATTCCTACGACCACCGGTTCGGCACGCGCGATCAGGGGTTGCGCGCAATCCTAGGAGGACATGACAAGTGCGCACTTGTCATGTCCTCCTAGGATCATCAGCGAAGGTGAGCTACCCGCGCGCCTTGACCAGCGCGGTCAATTGCGGAACTACGGCGTTGAGATCGCCGACGATGCCGAAGTCGGCGTAGTCGAAGATCGGCGCGTTCTTGTCTTTGTTGATCGCCACGATCGTGCCCGAGCCCTGCATACCAACCTTGTGTTGGATTGCACCTGAGATACCGCAGGCGACGTAGAGATTCGGTGTCACCGTCTTACCCGTCTGGCCCACCTGGGCGCTATACGGGTACCAACCCGCATCGACAACGGCACGCGTGGCCGCAACTGCGCCACCAAAAGCAGTCGCCAATTCCTCGATCTGACCAAAGCCAGACGCTTCGCCAAGGCCACGACCACCAGCGACCAAGACGTCGGCGGCGCTGATATCCGGGCCGGTCTCGACCGCATCCTCGTGGCCGACCAACGCGACAGCCTGCGACCAGGCGCGGAACGACGGCGCAAAACGCTCAACGGGAGCCGTGCCACCGTTGCCGTCGGTTGCTGCGAAGGCATTCGCGCGCGTCACAACCACACCAACTGCAGACACAAAGCCGCAGTGAGCAAGCACCGAGTCGCCAAGTCCGGAGCGGCGGGTCACAAGTGCCCCGCCTTCGGCGTGGAGTTCGACAGCATCGATCACGATGCCGGCACCGAGTCGGGCAGCGAGCCCAGCCATAGCGTCGGCCGTCATGATCGAAGCGGCAGCCATCCAGTAGCGATAGCCACCGGCCTCCTGCGCAGTTGCGCAGGCATCGACGACAGGCTGAGCAATGCCGCTCGCCAGTAGTGCGTCGTCGGCAACGCGCACCGTCGAGGCACCGAAACCACCGAGCGCAGCCAGCTTGGCATCGTCGAGGCCACTGCCACAGACGATTGCCTCGACCGGCACACCCAAAGCGGCACCCGAGCGGCCAGCCTCCTCGAGCACACCAATCGAACCACGGGAAACGTCGCCACCCTGGACTTCACAGAGCACTGCGATACCGGCCATTATGCGACCACCTTCTTCTCGACGAGAAATGCGAGGAGCTGCTCGGCAGCGGTGCCGTCGTCCTCGAGAACAATCGTGTCGCCACGGCCAGCAGGCTTCGAAAGCCCACCGACGCTTGTCGCGGCACCTGCAGCACCAACGGTGCTGGCATCGATACCGAGTTCGGCGAGCGTGACGACCTCATGCGGCTTGCGCTTGGCACCCATAATCGCGGGCAGAGGTGGATAGCGCGGGTCATTGATCGCGTCAGAGACCGAGACGACACACGGCAGCTGGGCCTTGACGGTGTCGTAGCCCGTCTCGACCTGGCGCTTGACCGTCACGCTGCCATCGGCCAGCTCGATCGAGGCGGCCTGCGTAATGCACGGCACCTCGAGCAGCTCGGCAACCAGGCCAGCCATCACGTAGCACTCGCTGTCGGCAGCCTGCTGTCCGAGCAAGATAAGGTCGAACAATTCGCGCTTGAGGGCTGCGGCCAATATCCGTGCGGTCCCCAACAGGTCGCTGCCAGCAGCGGCCTCATCGGCGATGTGGACCGAACGATCACCACCCTGGGCAAGCGCGCGATCAACAGACCGACCAGCACTCTCCGGTGCCATCGTCACGATCGTGATCTCGGTGTCGGGCGCAGGCCCTTCCTTGATCTGAACCGCTGCCTCGATGGCGTGACGGTCATAGGGATTCAACGTGTTCTCACCGCTACGCACAAGCCGATGAGAGCCATCATCAATCCGCTTTACCGCTGTGGGGTCTGGTACTTCCTTCACGCAGATCGCAATTCGCACGGTCCGGCCTCCTGAGGTTACGGATTAGACGATACCTAACCCCGCAAGGTGATTCGCCGGGCTTAGGCCGCGCGGCTGAGCGGACCGCGACGTCGAACCTGCCAGCGCCGCTGGGTTTCCTTCGTTTCGGACGGTTGATCGGCACCTCGCGCTGTGGCAATGCCGTCCGCCACCAGCGCCTCCTCAACAAAGCCTGCGCGACGCAAGATCACACTCGCCGCAGCGACCTCATCCGCGGCCGAGCGATCGTCCAGGGGCTCGATCCGGGCGCCACGGCCGAAGTGCAGGGCTTCTTCCTCGGCACCGGTACGGGTGAGCTCGAGGTCTTCACCCCCGCCGCCAACGGCACCGTCGGCGCAGGTGCCCCGTCGGCAGAGCAGGCCGGCGACGCCACCGTCTCGACGCAGTAACGGCGTTCCGGCTCTCGGAACCCAGTGATAGCCTAAGGGTGTGCGTATTCGTGTGATCGTCTCACTCGCCGCGATTGTCGGCCTGCTGCTGTGCGTTGGATCGGCCTCGGCGGAGACGCTCGCACAATCGCTGGCGCGCGTAAGTGTCCCCGCGGCCGATCGCTCCGCCAACCTCAAGACGCTCGCCGACGCGCGGGCACTCGCCACGCAGCTGGGAGGCTCTCGCGCCGTGGCGCTCAACGCGATCATCAAGAGTGCGACGCAGATTGGTAATCAGGCGGCGTTCAGCGCCGCGCTCGCTCAGATCGTGTTTCTCGAATTGCAGAGCAACGTCACCTACCTTGCGAGCCACGCATTGCCGTCCTCAGGTACCCGCATCCGCATCGACGGCGTCGTCTACGAGAGTTACACGGGGCAGGGCTTGCGGATCCAGCCACTCGGCACCTATTTCGCGATTCTCGAGCCCGGCCAAGGCATCGTCTCGGAAGGTGGCGTCGGTGCGGCGATGACGAGCGCGCAGAAGATCGTGCTCACCGACGGCGAGAGCTACGCGCTCCCCTACCTGTTCTCGTGGATGGGCCATGCGCCGAACTGGCAGAGCGCGATGGCGGAGGGGGTCGCCGCCTCCGCTGGTCTGAGCGCGTGGAACCGCACAGGCGACGACACGTTCCTCGATTCAGCGATGCGGTTTGGCAACGGCGCCCTGGACGATGCGATCACCGTTGAGAACAACGGGCTGTGGTTCCCGCTCTACGTCTTCGCACCCTCGTATCGGGTCCTCAACGGGCACATGCAAGCCGTTCTCGCAATGAATGACCTAGCCGACGCGACAGGCGACGATGGCTTCGCCGACGCCTTCAATCGTGGCGTCGCCACCACAAAAGCGGTGCTACCGAAGTACGACACCGGCGGCTGGGGACGCTACGCAATCGGCGAGGACGCACCCGTCAAGTACATGACGCTGATGGCCACGCAGCTCAAGGATTTCGGTCAGATCACAGGCGATCCCACGTTCACGGACATGGGCAACAGGTTTACGGCCGATCTGAAGACCCCACCGGTCATCACTGGTCCTGCGACGCCACCAAAGCCATTCAAATTGAAGAAGTTCAAGCTGCAGAAGCCCTTCATTAAGCTTCGAATTGTGCGAGATAAGCCCGTCACACTCACGTTGCGCGTTTTTACGAAAAAGGGCAAGTCGGCCGGAGTTGGACCAGTCGTGATCAGCGTCTCGTCTGGAGCCAGCCGCATCAAGCTGAACTTGCCCACCAAGGCTGGGCGCTATTCGATCCGCGCCGATGCCAAAGACTGGGCCGGTAACAAGGTCAAGAACGTCGTCCTGACGACGCTGATCTTGAAGAAGTAGTTGCCTGCGTCGACGGCGTGTCCAGCCGACGCGGACGGCGCCATCGGCGTCGGAACGGTCGGCCAGGGTAGAGACGTTGAGGAAATCGCCCATCTGTTGCGCGTGCACGTACTGACCGCCACGAATGTCCAGAAGGGGTCAGGCCCGATCTAGACATTCGTGGTCTAGCAACCAGCGAACGCGTCAGCCAACGATCTAGCGACCAGCGAAGGCGGAGGACATGACAAGTGCGCACTTGTCATGTCCTCCCTGAATTGCCGTAGCTGAGCTGATTGCGCTAAGGCTTTGGCGCGAAACTTCTAGCGACCAGCGAAGGCGTCGGCCAGCGATTGTTCGAGGATCGCGAAACCCTCATCGAGGTCGTCTTGGGTGGCAACCATCGGCACGAGCACGCGGATTGCGTTGCCGTAGAGGCCCGAACCCATCAGGATCAGGCCGCGATCGCGCGCCAAAGTGACGATGCGGCCGACCTCTTCGGCTGCTGGCTCCTTGGTGTCGCGATCCTTGACGAGCTCGATCGCGAGCATCGCACCCAAACCACGAACGTCGCCGACACCCTCGTGACGCGAAGCGATTGCGTCGAGCCGCGCACGCAGGTCGTCACCAAAGACCTTGGCCTGCTCTTGGTACGCCGGATCAAGCACCTGATCCATCGCGACGATCGCAGCGGCACACGAGACAGGGTTGCCACAGAACGTGCCACCCAGACCACCCGGATGCACTGCGTCGAGCAGATCGGCGCGGCCCGTGACACCAGAGATCGGCATACCGCCGCCCATCGACTTGGCCCACGTCGCGAGATCGGGCGAGACGCCAAAGTGCTCGATTGCCGACGGAGTGCCTGTGCGGCCCATGCCGGCCTGCACCTCGTCGGAGATGTAAAGAATGCCGTGCTCCTGACAGATTTCATGAACGCCGTGGATGAACTCGGCCGGCATCGGCACGAAGCCACCCTCGCCCTGGACAGGCTCGAGAATGATGGCGGCGACCTGCGACGGGTCGATCTGGCTCTTGAGGACCTTGCGGACCCCATCGAGCGCATCGTCCGTGCTGATGCCGCGATACAGGTAGGGCGCCGGGGCGCGATAGATCTCCGTCGCGTACGGACCCATGCCTTTCTTGTACGGCATCGGCTTAGACGTCAGAGACATACCCATCAGCGTCCGACCATGGAAGCCCTGATCGAAGCAGATGATCGCATCGCGATTCGTCGCATAGCGCGCGATCTTGACAGCGTTCTCGACCGCCTCGGCACCCGAATTGAGCAGCAGTCCCTTAAACGGACCATCGCCCGGATGGCAGGCAACCATGCGCTTGACGGCCTCGACGTAGCCCTCGTACTGAACCACCGAGTACATCTGGTGCATGTAGCGGGCAGCCTGCTCCTGCACCGCAGCCACAACCGCCTCGGGGGTGTGCCCGCAGTTGAGCGAGCCAATGCCCCCGACGAAGTCGATGAACTCGCGACCATCGACGTCGGTGATGCGTGCGCCGTGCGCGTGGTCGGCAAAGATCGGCTGCGTGTAGACCGACGCCGAAACCCAGCGCTCGCGCTCGGCCTGCAGCGCCGCAGTGTTGATTCCAATTCCCTGATCGATCGCCATTGTGTGCCTCCTCGCCGCACGGGGACGGCGCTCAGAATGAGATCAGCATAGCCGCCTCTCAGACGCCAGCGCAGGCAGCCCTCCGTCGAGACCTTTACTATGCGATCAGGAGGCGATACTGATGGCGACCATAGATACCGCAGCACTGCAAGAAATGGCGATGAAGCACCTGTGGCTTCACTTCACGCAGATGGCAGGGTTCGATCCGGATAAGCACCCGGTGATGGTGCGAGGAGACAATATTTTCCTCGAGGATTCGAACGGCAATCGCTACATGGATTTCCTGAGCGGGCTCTTTACCGTCCAGATCGGTTACTCGCACGGCGAGGAGATCGGTACAGCGATGCTCGAGCAGGCGATGGAACTGCCGTACTACACCAACTGGACCTACTCGCATCCGAAGGCGATCGAGCTCGCGACGAAGCTTGCCGAGATCACACCCGACAGCCTCAACCGCGCGTTCTTCGTATCGGGCGGCTCGGAAGGTGTCGAAGGTGCGATCAAGCTGGCCCGCGAGTATCACAATGCGGGTGGCGAGCCCATGCGACGCAAGGTGATTGCCCGCAAGATCGCGTATCACGGGACCACCTACGGCGCCCTCTCGCTGACAGGCATCACCAGCATCCGCACGCCGTTTGAGCCGCTGATGGCTGGTGTTCGCCACGTCGAGCCAACCAATCCTTATCGCTGCAAGTACTGCGCCGATCAGGGTGGCTGCAATCTCAAGTGCGCCGACGAGGTGGCTGAGGTGATCGAGTTCGAGGATCCCTCGACCGTCTCGATGGTGATCATGGAGCCCGTCCAGAATGCCGGCGGCTGCTTTACTCCGCACCCCGAGTATCACCAGCGCGTCAGCGAGATCTGCAAGGAATACGGCGTCTTGCATGCCGCTGACGAGACGATCTGCGGCTACGGGCGTCTCGGCGAATGGTTCGGATCCCAGCGCTACAAGTATGAACCCGACATCATCACGTGCGCGAAGGGCCTCACCAGCGGCTACCAGCCAATGGGCGCGGTCCTCTTCGGCGACAGGATTGCGGATCGTCTGATCGAGACCGAGCATATGTTTTTGCATGGCATTACCTTCGGCGGTCATCCGATCGTCGCTGCTGCTGCCCTCAGGAACCTCGAGATCATGGAGCGCGAGGGCGTGATCGAGAATGTCAGGCAGAACGAGCCGTACCTGCGCGATCAGTTGCTCGGCCTGAAGGAACGCCACGAGATCATTGGCGACGTCCGCGGTGCGGGCTTCTTCTGGGCGATGGAACTCGTCAAGAACCGTGCGACCAAGGAGACGTTTGATGAGCACGAATGCAACGTCCTCTTGCGCGACTTCCTCTCGCCAACGCTGCTCAGCGAAGGCCTGCTCTGCCGCGCCGACGATCGGGGCGATCCGGCGATTCAGATCTCGCCACCCTTGATCACCACGCGTGATCAGATCGACGAGGCGATTGCCGTCTTTGACAAGGTCTTGCCGCAAGCGCAAGACCTGATGCTGAAGTTGCGTCGCTAACTGTTTAGCTCGGGGTCGGTGGCGGCTGCGGTCGCCGCCGACCTACTGAACAGGATCAGCACGAGCCCACCGAGCGCGAACAGCGCTGCGACGGCATAGACGGCACCGTATCCGGACGTATTCGCGACGTTGCCCATCAAGGGTCCGGCGGCGGCGAAGCCGAGGTCGAAGCCAGCCGTGTAGACAGCCAGCGCCGCGCCACGCCGATGCGCGGACGTGCGGTCGATCGCCATCAATGCGAGTGCCGGGAACAGCAACGACCAGGCGGCGCCACAGATGACTGCTCCGACGCAGGCCAGCCACCACGTGGGCGCAATTCCGATAATGCTGATACCGATTAGCGCAAAGATGAAGGCCAGTACTCCGGTGCGGTATGACCCGAGCCGATCGGGCAGGTGCCCAAGCACGATCCGGCCAATGAATGTCGCTGCGCCATAGGCGCCAATCACGTAGGCGCCACCTCCACCGTCACGAAAATCGAACGTCAAGACGGCGAAACCAACAATCGCGGCCATCACCACGCCGCCAAACATCAGACCAAGGCCGGGTCGAAACGCCTCGCGAGGGAACGATATTCCTGCCGATTCGGGATGCACCGGTGGTCCGAGCATCCCGAGCATCGAGACGAGGGCCAGCATGGGTGCGAGCACGAGCAACCATTCGGCCGCCCATAGCCCGACGTGGTCGATCAGGAGTTGCGCTACGACTGGGCCAAGACTCAGACCAGCCCAGACGCTGAGACCGAACAGCGAAATCGCTTGGCCCCGACGGTGCACCGGTGCGAGGTAGACCGCCCACGTCAACCCGGCGGTAAACATGCACGCCTGACCGACGCCCTGTAGAGCACGTGCCACATACAGCACCGAATCGTTCTGCGCGACGAAGAAGAGCGCTCCACCGAGCGCAATAAACCCGAACCCAACGGCATAGACGAGCCGCGCACCCCGGCGATCAATACCGAACCCCGCTCCGAAGCGGGCCAGCAAAGCAGCCACGGCAAAGACGGTAATCGTCCAGCCGACGATCACATCCGTGCCTCCCAATTCGCCCTTCACGAGCGGCGGCACGATCGCATAACTCGCTCCAAGCGCCAAAAATCCGCCCACTCCGGCGAGGATCAGACGAGCGAAAGCGATTCGCCGGGGAGAGCGCAGGTGGAGCATCTCCATGCGACAACCATAGGTGGTCGCGCCTTCCGCTTTGACCAGCACCCACCCAATGGCTACACTACGACGCGATGCTCATGATGCCGCTCACGCACGAAGGGACTCTCGGCCGCTTGGTTTCCACCAGCGGCCATGGGGTCGTGGCGTCTGCGCCCACACTTCCGCTCGTCCTTCTTGTCGGCCTCCTTCCCCGCTAAGGGGATTGCATTGGCTTACGCGCTGCTTGCCCAGCGCAGACAACGACACGACCACAGGACAGGTGCGCGATGTCGCACCACACTTCGGAAGGGAGCACGATGAGCACTTCGGATAGCAGCAACTACGTCAAGATTTTTGATACCACCTTGCGCGACGGTGAGCAGTCGCCTGGCATTAGCCTAAACGCCCAAGAGAAGCTGGAGATCGCGCGCCAGCTTGAGCGCCTCGGCGTGGACATCATTGAAGCCGGCTTTGCGATCGCCTCTCCGGGCGAGGTCAAGGGCATTGGCCTTGTCGCCCAGCATGTGCGCAGCTGCACGATCGCATCACTCAATCGCACGCAACAGGCGGACATCGACGCCTCGTGGGAGGCACTCAAAGATGCCGAGTCGCCGCGTTTCCACGTCTTTATCGCCACCAGCGATCTGCACATGGAGCATAAGCTGCGGATGACGCCCGAGCAGGTGCTCGAGCAGACACGCGACGCGGTGACCTATGCGCGGACGAAGGTTTCCGATGTCGAATTCTCGTGCGAGGACGCGACCCGTTCGCGGCCCAAGTTTATGGCCGAGGTCGTGCGCACGGCGCTTGCCGCAGGCGCCACGACGATCAACATTCCCGACACCGTGGGCTATACGACCCCGATCGAGTACGTGGAGATCCTCGAGACGCTCTACGCCAATGTGCCCGAACTGCGCGAGGCAACCCTGAGCGTCCATACGCACAATGACCTTGGTCTGGCGACCGCAAACTCTCTGGCAGGCGTGCAGGCAGGTGCGCGACAGGTCGAGGTTGCGATCAATGGCATTGGCGAGCGCGCTGGCAACTCCGCCCTCGAAGAGGTCGTGATGGCACTGCGGACGCGCAAAGCGTTCTATGGCTTTGAGACCGGCGTGGAGACGCGCGAGATCGCGCGTTCCAGCCGCCTTGTCTCGCGCCTCAGTGGCTATCCCGTGCAGCCGAATAAGGCGATCGTCGGCAAGAACGCGTTTGCCCACGAGGCCGGCATTCATCAGGACGGCGTCCTCAAAAACCGTCGCACGTACGAGATCATGGATGCCGAATCGATCGGACTTGCCCACAACGAGCTCGTCTTGGGCAAGCACTCGGGTCGCCACGCTCTGCAGAAGGCGTATGCCGACATGGGCTACGTCGTCGAGGGCGAAGACCTCAAGCGAGCCTTCACGCGCTTCAAAGAGGTCGCGGATCGCAAGAAGAACATCTCGGCGCTCGACCTCGAGGCGCTGCTCGATGACCAGTCCCGCGACACGAGCGAGCGCTTCGTGCTGGAGCGCCTGGCGCTGCGTACCGCAACGGGCGAGACCTCGCAGGCCGAGGTGTCCGTCCGCGAGGGCGAGACGCTCCACACGGCAACCGGTGAGGGCGATGGCCCGATCGATGCGGCCTTCAAGGCACTCGCCGAGATCGCCGCGACGACCGCGACGCTGCGTGAGTTCAACGTCAATGCAGTGACCGGTGGCCAGGATGCCCTCGGCGATGTCCGCGTCGTCTTGGAACTGGATGGTCAGACCTACACCGGCCAAGCGGTCGCCCCCGATATCACCGAAGCGGCCGCTCAGGCCTACCTGCGCGCTGCATCCCTCGCAGCAGCGGGCACACCAAACTCGATAGTCCGCGAGACTATCTAACCGACAACGCAGGTAGAACGGAGCCTCAACAGTGAAGATCGCAGTCCTCCCCGGAGATGGAATTGGCCCAGAGACCACCCGCGTTGCGTTGTCGGTTCTCGCCGTTGCTGGGGACGTCCACGGCTTTTCTTCCGAGGTGACGGAGCATCCGTTTGGCGGCAATGCGATTGACTCGCACAACGATCCATTCCCGGCCGAGACGCGGGCAGCGTTGCCGTTGGCAGATGCCGTCTTGAAGGGTGCGGTCGGTGGCCCCAAGTGGGACACGGGCGAGATTCGCCCGGAGCAGGGCCTCTTGGCTCTGCGTGCCGAACTGAAGGTATTCGCCAACATCCGGCCGATCCGCCAGTGGACGAAGAAGATCGGCTCGCCGCTGCGTGACGAACTCGTCGACGGTCTCGACATGATCATCATCCGCGAGCTGACGGGTGGCCTCTACTTTGGCCCAAAGGAGCTGACGGCCGAGACGGGCATGGATACCTGCCGCTACTCCGTCGAAGAGATCGAGCGTGTGGCTCGCTATGCCTTCGACCTCGCGCGCACACGCTCTCGCAAGGTCTGCTCGGTCGATAAGCAAAACGTTCTGTCGACCTCGAAGCTGTGGCGCAACGTTGTGATCGACCGTGTCGCGCCGGACTACCCGGACGTCGAGCTGTCGCACCAGCTGGTCGACTCGATGGCGATGAAGCTGATTGAGCAGCCGCTGGCCTACGACGTGATCGTGACTGAGAACATGTTCGGCGACAGTCTCTCTGACCTCGCTGCCAGCATTTCGGGCGGCATTGGCTTGGCTCCAAGCTCGTCGCTTGGTGCCGCACGACCCGGCCTGTACGAGGCAATCCACGGCTCTGCGCCAGACATTGCTGGCAAGGGCATTGCGAACCCCACCGCGATGATCCTGACCGTGGCGATGATGCTGCGCGATCTCGACCAGACCGAGGCGGCCAACGCCGTCGAGTCTGCCGCTATCCATTGTCTTGAACATGGCCCCACCACTCCGGACCTCGGCGGTTCGGCAACTACTGACGAGGTCGGCGCTGCCATTGCGGCGCTGATCCAGAACCGTGAGGTGACCGCATGAGCGACTCCGCTCTCGATCAGGCACGCAAGCGCACTGGAAGAATGACCGGTGCTGAGGCGATTATCCGCTCGCTCGAAGCCGAAGATGTGACGATCTGCTGGGGCATCCCCGGCGGTGCCATCCTGCCGCTCTACGACGCGTTTATGCGCTGTGACCATTCGATCCAGCACGTGCTCGTGCGACACGAGCAGGGCGCTGGACACATGGCACAGGGCTATGCGCGTGCGACCGGCAAGGTTGGCGTCTGCATCGCAACGAGCGGCCCCGGCGCGACCAACCTCGTTACGCCAATCGCCGATGCGTTTCTCGACTCGACCCCGCTGGTCGCGATCACCGGTCAGGTGCCCACGCACCTGATTGGCACCGACGCCTTCCAAGAGGCCGACATTACGGGCATCGTGATGCCAATCGTCAAGCACTCGTTTCTTGTCCAGACCGTCGAGGACATCCCGCGTGCGCTCCACGAGGCCTTCCACATTGCGAGCACCGGCCGCCCCGGCCCCGTGCTCGTCGACATCCCGAAGGACCTGCAGCAGGCCGAGTTCGACTTTGCGTATCCCGCAACGATCGAGCTGCCGGGCTATAGCGCCGAGTTCCCCGAGGTGCCGGCCAGCATCGCCGCGGCAGCAACCATGATCGCTCAAAGTAAGCGCCCCGTCATCTACGTCGGTGGCGGGGTTATCAACGCCGAGGCGTCAGAGGATCTGATCCTCTTTGCCGAGACGCTGCAGGCTCCGGTCACGACGACCCTGCTCGCCAAGGGCGCGTTCCCCGACTCGCACCCTCTGTCGGTGCAGATGCCGGGCATGCACGGTTCGAAGTACGCCAACTGGACAATCCATCGCTCTGACCTTTTGATCACGATCGGCGCCCGATTCGACGACCGTGTAACAGGCAAGCTCGATGCCTTCGCACCCGGCGCGAAGGTTATCCATTTCGACATCGACCCCGCGGAGATCTCCAAGAACCGCCGCGCTGACGTGACCCTGCTCGGCGATCTCAAGCGCACGCTGCCGGCGCTGCGCGAGGCTGTCGTCGAGACCAGAAATGCCGAGCGGCTCGCCGACCAGCGCGACTGGCTGACCGACGTCCAGGGCTGGCGCGAGGAGAACCCTTTCCGCTACATGAAAGGCGAGAAGCTGAAGCCGCAGTACATCATCGAGCAATTCGACCGCGCCCTCAAGGGGAAGGATGCGATCTGGGTGACGGGTGTTGGCCAACACCAGATGTGGGCAGCGCAATTCCTCTCGATCGATGGTCCGCGACGCTGGCTGACTTCGGGTGGCCTCGGCACGATGGGCTTCGGCGTTCCTGCCGCGATCGGTGCACAGCAGGGCTGTCCGGACGCCTACGTCGTCAACTTCGATGGTGACGGCTGCTTCCAGATGACCTCGCAGGAACTCGCGACGGCAATCTGTTACGACGTGCCCGTGATCCATGCCGTGATGAACAACGGCTGGCTTGGGATGGTTCGCCAATGGCAGGAGCTGTTCCACGACGAGCGCTTCTCCGAGACGAATCTCTTCGGCACGATTCCCGACTTCGTCAAGCTCGCCGAGGCCTACGGCTGTCTTGGCTTGCGGGCCGAGACGGAGGCCGAGGTCGATGCTGTGATCGAGCAGGCAATTGCAGAGCGACGCCCGACCGTGATCGATTTTCGGATCGACCACGATGAGAAGGTCTATCCAATGGTGCCGGCAGGCGCTGCGTCCCACGAGATGATCGACCAGGTCTGGGACAACGACTGGGTTGAGGAGGGCGTCTGATGGCAACACCAGGACACCACACACTAAGCGTCTTTGTCGAGAACCGACCAGGCGTCCTGTCGCGCGTCTGCGGCCTTTTCTCACGGCGTGGTTTCAACATTGAGAGCCTCGCCGTGGGGCCGACGGAGCGGACCGATCGCTCGGTCATCACGATTCGTGTCGATTGCACGCGTCATTCGGTTGAGCAGGTCGTTAAGCAGCTCGACAAGTTGATTGACGTGATCGACGCGATCGAGGTCGAGCCCGATTCGGCGATCGAACGCGAACTCTTGCTGGTCAAGGTCAAGGCCGAGGCAGAGCATCGGCTTGAGATCATGCGCATGGCCGAGGTCTTTAACGCCCGCGTCGTCGACGCGGGCGCGACGACGCTCCTGCTCGAGTGCGTCGAGCATCCTGACCGCCTCGCCGCGCTCGAGGAATTGCTCTCCCCGTACGAGATTGTCGAGGCTGTCCGCACAGGCCGAGTGGCAATGACCCGTGCCTCAATCGCGAACGAGACTGCACGACCGAAACTGAACATCCTCGGGTAACTGGGGCCACAAAACCCCAGACCGACGTACATTTCCGCAACGGCGCATTGCGCCGACTGACTTCAAGCGAGAGGGAAGAATCCGCATGGCAACGCTCTATTACGAGTCCGATGGAGATTTCGGAGCACTCAAAGGGAAGCGCATCGTCGTTCTGGGCTACGGCTCGCAGGGCCACGCACATGCATTGAACCTGCGCGAGTCCGGCGCGGACGTCACCGTCGCCGTTCGCCCCAACTCTGAAGGTTGGGCCCGTGCCGAGAGCCATGGCTGGACGCCACAGACGCCTGCTGACGCCTGCAAGGACGCCGACGTCATCGCGATGATGGTCCCCGACCACATCCAAGCCGAGCTTTGGCGCTCTACGGTCAAGGACCTCGTCAAGCCAGGCGCCACGCTGCTCTTCACGCACGGCTTCTGTATTCACTTCGGCCAGATCGAAGCGCCGACCGACGCCAACGTCGTGATGGTCGCCCCGAAGGGCCCCGGCCACCTCGTTCGTCGTCTCTACACCGAAGGTGCGGGCGTGCCGGCACTGATCGCAGTCGAGAACGACGCGACCGGTGACGCCAAGCAGATCGCAATGGCGTGGGCGATCGGTATCGGCTCGGCCCGTGCCGGCGTCATCGAGACGACGTTCCGCGA
>SXGR01479145.1_pt1 | contig 28970 bp, 33 predicted proteins | sample 3174711 | NCBI WGS metagenome assembly SXGR01 (sample SAMN11356860, study PRJNA531348) | freshwater metagenome | isolation source: freshwater sample F1-60 | place: China: Fuxian Lake, Yuxi | collected 2017-12-25
GATACCGGTGCGTGTGAATCCGCCACCGGATGAGACGGGTGAGATCATCTCCCCCGGTTGGGATGTCTTGCTGGTGACGATACCGGCAAACGGCGCGCGGATTTCCATGTCGGCGAGTTCCTGGCGGCGTACATCGACGTTGCGCTCAGCCACGACCACCGCCTGGCGAAGCGATTCAAGCCGGGCTTTTAGACCGAGGAGCGAGAGTTCTGCACGATCCCGCTCAGCCTCACTCGCAAGCTTCTGCCGCTTCAGTTGATCGAGGCGTTGGTAGTCGAGTTCTGCCTGGCGGATTTGAATCTGCACCTCTTCAATGCCGACCTTAGCCGCGACCTGTTGTGATTGTGCGAGTGCCCACTGTGCCTTCGGAATCTGGCTGTCGAGACGGGCGATCAATTGGCCTTTCTGGACCTGCATGCCTTCTTCGACGAACACTTCGAGTACCTTGCCGGTGACTTTGGCGCTGACCGTAGCCTGGCGTCGCGCAACGATGTAGCTGGTGGCGTCGAGGATGCTGTTGGATAGCGGCGCGAAGGGAGCGGTGGACTCTGCTGCAGCTCGAACGTCAGTCGTGGCAGGTGCGTCTCGATCGTTCTCTCGATGGTGTTCTTGCTGCTGCTCTTGATGCTTCTCTTGATGCTGGAGAGGCTGGCTCGCCGACTTGTTTTGCTGGTTATCCAGGTGCCACCAGCCGAGTAATACAGCCAACAAAACAATGCCAACACCCGTAGAGAGCCACCGTGTTGAAGGGCGTGTGACCGCAGCAGTCGCGGACCAATCGATCTTCAGGCTGCTCAGTGAAGCCAGTGATGAACTCCGATCCTCCACGGCACCGCTGGCACGCTGCATCATGCACCTGCCCGCAGGCCATCGATGACGTTCACCCGGATGGCTCGCAGCGCCGGGAATAGTCCGCCGAGAAAACCGATCACGAGAGCAACGGATAGACCCGTCAGCAAGAGCGCAGGACTAACCGCAAAGCGAAACGCCACGTGTGAATAGGCGGCTCCCATGGAGGACATCTGAATGCCATCAAACAACGCCCAGCCTGCCACTGCGCCGATCACACCCCCGACAAGCGACAACGTGAGTGCTTCGAGCAATACCGAAAAGACGATAGGCGATACGGAATAGCCGAGTGCGCGCAGGATCGCGATTTCGCGGGTTCTGGCGGAGACCGCCACATAGAGCGCATTCAGCGCAGTGGAAATGGCGCCCAGCGCCATGATGAGGCCGACAGTCGTACCAACGAGAACCATCAGGCGCGTTGCTGTCGTCGACTGTTCAGCGTAAAAAACCGATTCACGAAACATGCTGTTTGACAGACGCCTATCACGGTCGATGGCGGTGGTCAGCGCACGCAGCGAATCGGGAGACTGAAGACGACCGAGTAACGTATTGAGGGTCACACCGCGTTTGAATACATTCGCCATGACATCGACATCGAGCCATGCCTCGGACTCTGTTGCACGACCGTCACTGACAAAATGACCGACCACCTCGAAGGTCGCGCCTTTGTTGGAAAGGGTGTCGCCGACTTCGAGTCCTTCAAAGATGCGCACTGCACCAGCGCCGACCATCAACTCGAATCGACCTGGCTGCATGGCACGGCCTTGTGTGATTCTGACTTCAGGCCGAACCGCAAAACCCAGTTCGCTTACACCACGCAAAGGCAGCCCAGAACGTTGCCCGTCAGTTTTTCGCAGCAGGTTTGCGTTGGCGTAGAGTTCTGCCGAGAGCAGCGGGCGACCAGACCTGGAGTCCTTGGCGATTCCGGGCAAGCCGGCGATCACCGCCGCCTGATCGCGCGTGATCGAACCGTTGATTTCGGAACGGGAACTTTTGCCGAGGATCAACACCCGATCTCGTTCGCCGCTGCTCTCCAGGGTTTCGCGCAAGCCTTGTGTCATGACAAACAAGGCCGTGAACACCAGCACCACGCCCGCGATGCCGACGATGACGACCAGCGAGGAACCGGCGCGGGTGTAGAGGGTTGCGGCATTCTGCAGCGCGATGGCGATGATTTGTCGCAGTATGAAAGTGAATCCTGATGAGTTAGGGAAACTCTGATCAATTGGGTGTTTTCGTCAGAACGAGGCGAGAGGAGCGTAGAAAAATCGCGGAAATGCAGAAGTTCCGCGATTTTTGGAGCGACGATCAACGAAGTTATGGCGGAAATAGACGTTAATTAGAGTTTCCTTAGCGTTAGAACTTGTGTAGTTGATCGACGATGGAGAGTTTGTGCAGTCGCCTTGCGGGTTGGACCACAGCCAGCAGGGCGATGCACAGCATCAGCACTATGGTAAGCAGCGACAGTAAGACTGTTCATGCCGATGCCGCCGAGTTGCGCGAAATAGTCTCGACCCCATTCGAGCAGGAGGGACGAGATCAACAGCCCTGAAGAAGCGCCGAGAGCAACAAGGAGGAGAACTTCACCCATCATCAACCACTGAGTAGCGCGCAGTTGAAAACCGAGGGCGCGCAGCACTGAAAATTCGCCGAGCCTCTCCCGCATCCCCTGCGCCACAGTGTTAGCTGTAACCAGCGCGATGGTGAAGAACACTGCACCGAGGATGAGGGTGATCATGAAGCCAACATCACCAAGCTGCTCGGCGAAGCCGAGGGCAAAGTCCCGTTCCGATGACGTCGTCGTTTCATCGGCGGAGTTGTCGAATCGTGCGTCGATGGCCGCAGCAACGTCGAAGGGTGCCTGCGCGGTTCCAACGCCGACGTTGATGTAAGAGACGAGACCAGAACCCCACGCACGGTACTCATCGAAGTACTCGTAGTTGAGGTACATCGCCGTCAGGTCAGCGCTTTGTTCATTGGAATCAAACACACCCATCACCTGAAACTCCCAGACCTTAGCCTCCTTGTTCAGCCAGATGTCAGGAATCAGTGTGATCCGGTCACCTACTTTCAACCCGAACTGTTCCGCCGTTTTCTGACCCACCAGCACGCCGGTGCGGGTGTTGGCGAACCGGTTGAGCGCTTCGGTGGTGAGGTGCAATTCGGGGTGCAATTCAAAGAAGCTCGCCGCCGGAACGGCCCATCGGGCAAACGAGGATGGCTCGTCACGGAATGTGTCGCCAAACCAGGATTGGTGCGAAACACCAGTAACGCCCAATAGATCGCTGATGGCCCGGGTATGGCTGATGGGCAGAATGTCGGTGATGGAATGGCGTGGTTGAACGATGAGGCGATCAATACCGTCGGCTTCACCTCGGCTCTCGAACAGCTGCAGGATCGGTACCAACAAACCCATCAGCAGAAAGGCGGTACTGAGGCTCACCATCGTCAACAATGTGCGCAAAGGTCTGCGCCATAACCCTCGGTGCAGCAGGTGGAGCCAGCTCATGACTGTGCGGCCGCCACATGGCCAGCGCTCGCAAGCTGACCCTTGTCGAGGTGATGTACCTGTCCCGCAAATTCCGCCGCCTTTGGATCGTGGGTCACCATAACGATGGTCTTTTTGAGGTCCCGGTTTAACGTTCGGAGCAGCGACAGGAATTTGTCCGCCGTGCTTCGATCCAATCCGCCCGTGGGCTCATCACAGATGAGAATCTGCGGATCACTCACCAAGGCCCGGGCAATGGCCACCCGTTGTTCCTGTCCACCCGAGAGTTCGGTTGGACGGTGCGCCGCGCGATCTTCCAGACCGACAATGTTCAAGGCAATCCGCGCGCGGGACCGGATCTCGGCACGAGAGAGGTGAGTCAGCAGGAGCGGGAGGGCTACGTTTTGTTCGGCGGTCAGTGCCGGCAGAAGGTTGTAGGACTGGAATACAAAACCCACGGATGCAGCGCGCCAGGCAGTTAGCTGTCGATCAGTGAAAGTCGAGATGTTCTGCCCACCCACGACCACGAAACCTCGATCCGGGCGATCAAGCCCGCCGATGAGATTCAGCAGCGTGCTTTTCCCGGATCCGGAAGGCCTCATGAAAGCGACGAAGTCCGCACGATTGATCGAGACACTGACTTCATTCAGTACCCGGACGATTTCAGCACCACGGGCGTAGTGTTTTGCAATGTTTTCGACCTCTATCAAGACGCTGTCCATCGAACCATTCCTCGGGGTTGATGGGATCAGCGTGGGTGAAAGGTCCTGCGAGGTCTCGTCGGTTACTTGATGGAGGCGTCGATTTCTGGAATCGGCGCTTTTTTTTGATATTCGGTGTGAAGTTTTTCGCTTTGCAGACGGTCAAACGGGTGCTTCGCCCGTCTCACCCGGGAGTTCGGGCAGCATCGCCTGGCGAAACGCCGAGGGTGTGGTGTCTTTTAGCTCCCGAAACGCACGATTGAACGGGTTGATGGATTGGTAACCCGCTGAGAGAGCGAGCGTCAGAATCGGCAAATGGCGTTTAGCCGGATCGGCGAGCGCAGCCGCAACTTCATCGATGCGGTAGTGATTCAGCATCTGGTTGAAATTGCGGTGACCGAGTTTCTGGTTGATCAACTTGCGCAGTCGGTATTCGGGCACCTTGATGTGGCTCGCCAGTGAGGCGATGGTGAGGCCGGTCTCATGGTAGAGACCGCCTTTCATCGCGGCTTCAAACAACCTGAAATCCGGATCTACGTGGTCAGCAGCCACGGGTGTCTCCTTCAGGGAAGGCGCAACCTGCTTTTCATCATCCGGCACCACCAACAGATACACCAGAACGGCGCTGTTCATCAGCAAGTTGAAGGCCTGATAGGCCTCGTGAACGTGGAAGAAGGAAGTGTCGTTCGGGTCCATCACCAGTCGCGTCAGCAGAGTGTAGGACACAAGATTCACGGCGATCAGTACCACGAGAAACAAGCGCATACGACGGCGCGGGTTCACCAGATCCACGCGCCACTCCTTCAGCGTCCAGAAGAGCGCCAGCGTGACGAACACTGCCTGCAGAACTGCAGGCAACAGTTCGAACACCCCATAAAGCGCTGGGTTGTTGTCGGTCATCGGCACCGCCAGGCTGGGCCGGGTGGTGACGCCGAACAAGAAGGGCAACAGGTCTTCCAGGCAGATTTGCAGAATCAGGAGACCGATCAGCACTCGCGGGAATTTTCGACCTGAATCTTCGAAGAGCAGAAAGGCCAGCACCATGAACGCCGCGGGTATGGTGTTCATGATGACCTGAATGGCGCTGATCACGGACTCGATGTTCTGGAAGCGGTAAGGCTCGGGAATCCAGGGACCAAAGATGACGCGGCCGTAATAAACGTAAGCGGCCGTCGAGATACCGATCAGCAACGCAACATAAGTCGCGTAGTTGCGGGGATACTTGAGCAGTAGGCTCAAGACCAACAACGTCAGGCTGTACATCGCGAGGTGGTCGAGGGCGAAGTAGACGGCGTGGAGCGTCATGGGTTGCTACGTACGAACCTCGTCTACAGGTGTGGACCGTCCCACCGCTCCAGCATCGCGAAGTCATCCACCTGCTTGCGCTTGAGCTTGGTCAGCTGCTTCACCGGTTTGCCAATCGGCAACATCGCGGCAAGTGCAACGTGTGACGGCACTCCGAGCAGCTTCTGCACATCGGGTTCTTTGCCAACAACGAAAGTGGTGAGCGTTCCGCCAAGCCCTTCATTGCGTGCACCCATCAGGATGTTCCAGACAAATGGATACACCGATGCACCTGAAATGATGCCGACGCGGTCGAGCTGTGAATCGAAGGATGCAACGACGGACAAATCCACAAAGACCATCAGAATCACCGGCGCCTTACAGAGCTTGTCGATGAGCGCTTGTGGTGGCTCAACTTTGGCGATTTGTTCCGGCGTCAATCGGGTGGGGTTAATGGTGTTCCACGGCGCTTCTCCTGCCTGCACTTGTGCAACGTAACGTTGCATGGTGGGACGAATGAGCGGGCCTAGCGCCGCACGTGTCTTCGCATCACGGATCACGAGTACCTTCCAGCCTTGCCGATTGCCGCCGCTCGGCGCGAAGCGGGCGTTGTCGAGTATTCTGCGGATCACGGCGTCGGACACAGGTTCATCGGTGAAATCCCGTGCAGCGAAAGCGGTCCGCATGGCGTCATAGAGTTCCATCGTTTCGTCCTTCGCTGAATATGGCGGCGATCCTAGCAGGCATCTCCGAGTACACGCGATGGCTAAAGTTTTGGTGGTATTCTCCCCTCCGATTTCAGGGGGAAAGAACCATGAGCCGACTTACTGTCGAAGGCAGCCGCACGCTTTCGTTTGAGTTTTATCCGGGCCGATCTGCAGGTCCTGTTGTGATACTGAGTCATGGCTGGGGCATGAATGCCCGCGCCTGGGATGATGTCACCGCAGGACTCAGTGATGCGGGCTATGGTGTGCTGGTTTATGACCATCGAGCCTGCGGGCAGTCCGACAAGGATTTTCGGGATGTGTCCATCGCTGCACTCGGCAGCGACATCGTTGCCTTGTGTGATCACCTGTCGCTGTCATCCGTCGTGCTCAATGGCTGGTCGCTGGGTGGTGCCGTGGTCGTAGATGCCGCATCGAAACTGGGTGCGCGACTTAAGGGCCTCGTGCTGACCGGTGGCGCTTCACCACGCTATACGCAAGCGGAAGGCTTCCCTCATGGTGGAACGCCCGCAGACGTCGCTGGAACGGTCGCTGCACTACGTGCAGATCGTGTGAACTTCCTCCACGACCTCTACTTCCAGGGTGTGTTTGTTGCCCCCGTCGGTGACATTGTGAAAGAACACGCGTTTGAACTGGCGCTGCAGGCTAGCCCTGCAGCGGATGCATCGCTCGGCGCACTCGCCACCATCGATCAACGCGACATCATGAAAAAACTCAACGTTCCGGCACTCGTGATTACAGGTGATCAGGATGGCGTGGTGCCGCCGGGCATCGCGGAGTTCGCTTCGAAACTGCTTTCTCAAGGCAAGCTCGCGGTAATGAAAGGCTGTGGCCATGCGCCGTTCATTGAAGATCGCGCCACCTATACCAATCTGCTGCACGGATTCCTGAAGGGGATTGCCGCATGAGCGCGCCCGTCAAGTTTGGTCTCTGGTACGACTTTCGAAACCCTGCGCCGAGCAAGTACAGCTTCGAAGACCTGTACTCCGAATACCTCAAGCAGATCGCATGGGCAGAGGGGATGGGACTTCAGTCGGTATGGCTCACGGAGCACCACTTCGTCGAAGACGGTTATACCCCGTCTCCGCTGGTGGTGGCTGCGGCCATTGGCGAGTGCACACGTTCCATGCAGATCGGCACCAACCTTATGTTGTTGCCTCTTGCTGATCCAGTTCGATTGGCTGAAGACGCCGCGACACTCTCGATTCTCACGAAGGGCCGCTTTGATCTGGGCGTGGGCCTTGGCTACCGCGAACTCGAGTTCAACTACTTCAAGCGTGACCTCAAACATCGTCCGAGTTTGATGGAAGAGGGCGTCGAGATCCTGCGGCAGGCGTGGTCAGGGAAACCTGTAAATGTTCAGGGCAAACGCTATGCCGTACATGATCTGCCGGTTCGTCCTGTACCCAAGGTGACACCGAAGATTCTGATGGGCGGCATGGCAGAACCCGCCATCGCGCGTGCAGCACGAATCGGTGATGGGTTTCTATCAACGGGTGGCATTGGCCACGACGTCTACATCAAGGCGCTCGAAGCGCAAGGCAAGCCCCGCTCTGCGGGTGCGATCTATGCAGGTCACTGGGGCATCATCTCGGCCGATCCCGAAGCAGAAACACGCAAAGTTGCGCCTTACGCTTTGTACCAAACCAACGCCTATGTTTCGTGGGGCGCGTTTGGTCCGCCCGATCAGGTGCCACTCTTCCCGACCGGTGAAGCCGCGCTGCGGGACGGGCTTTATGAAGTGTGGGACGGTGATACGGCGGTACGTGAGCTCGTGAAACTGCTCACTGACTATCCGGAAATCCGTGATGTGCATTTCTGGGCGCAGTTACCCGGTGAGCCCATGGACCAGGGCAATGCCCGGATCGAATACCTCGCCACCCAAGTGCTGCCCAGGGTTCGAGCAGCGCTTCCTCCCGTTCGCGCGGCACGATAATCATGGGTGTGCTCACCGGGGATGTGCTCGCGTACATTGGTCGCAAAGCACCGCCGCGTACTGAGGTCGTTACTCGTCGCGACATTCGAAAGTATGCGATTGCTACGGGTCAGACGCAGAAGAAATACGTCGATGGCGACGTGGCGCCACCACTCTTTCACGTGGCATTGTTCTGGGATGTGGTGCCGATCAATGAACTGAGTCCCGACGGTGTATCCGTCGACAAACTGCTGCCGAAGTTTCCCCTGGAAAAGGCGATGGCCGGTGGGCTCGACATCCAGTATCACAACCGTATTCGTGCCGGTGATGTGCTGATCGGCAACCGTACGCTGACGAACATCTACGAAAAAGAAGGGCGCAGTGGTGCGCTTATCTTCTACGAGGTCGTGCTTGAGGTGATCCGTGAAGATGGCACACCGGTGCTCACCGAAAAAACTACACGGCTGCTGCGATGAGTCTTCAACCCAACATCGATACGCTCAAAATCGGCGATGCACTACCGGAAACGCACTACACGCCGGATAACATCCAGCTCTTTTTCTACAACGCCATTCTCTGGAACGCACATCGTATTCACTTCGACTTGCCGTATGCGACCGATGTCGAAGGTTACAAGGGTCTGGTGATTGCGGGCCCGATGCTTGGCGATTGGTTGGCGCAGGCGGTAGATAACTGGATCGGTGATCGCGGTATGGTGCAGCGCGTGGAGTACTCCAATCGTATGGCGTCGTTTATTGGTGAAACACTCACGACAGGCGGCACGGTCACGGCGATCAACCCACAGGCACGCACCGCCGACTTCGAACTCTTCATGAAAAACGAGGCTGGTGACGTGATTACGCCGGGCAAGGTCACCGTGAGATTTGATTGAGGGGCGGCTTCAACGTAAGGAAGAACGATGGGACTGCGTGGCAGCACGGCGATTATCGGTGCATACGATACGAAGGTCGGGAAAATTCCAGACCGAAGTGCGACGGCGCTTTGTGTTGAAGCTGCGCTTGGCGCAATCGCTGACGCGGGCCTCAAGCTCTCCGATGTAGACGGGCTCGTTACGTGCAACAGCATGGCGCAGCCCTACATGTACCACGCCGAAGCCGTCGCCGAGTATCTTGGTATTCGCCCACGTTATTGCGCGACGGCGGCGGCGGGTGGTGGCGCGACGTTCACTGTGCTTTACCAAGCCGCACTCGCGATAGATGCGGGCATTTGCGACACCGTGGTGATCGCCATGGCAGACAGTTTGCGCAGCGGCCTGTCGCGCGAAGCGGCGATGATCATGCAGTCGTCTACGGGGCATGCGCAGTACGAAACACCGTATGGCGCGACGGTGCCGGGTTATTACGCTCTAATCGCGCAGGCTTACTTGCATGCCTACGGCGCGAAACCGGAACACTTTGCTTCTGTTGCGGTATCCGGTCGGCAGCATGCGTGCCTCAACCCGACAGCGGAAATGCAGAAGCCAATCAACATAGAAGATGTGCTGGCGAGTCGGTTGATTGCTGATCCGCTCAGATTGCTCGATTGTTCACTGGTGTCAGATGGTGGTGCTGCTGTGGTACTCACCCGCGCAGACCGCGCCTCGCATCAACCCCACAAACCGGTTTATCTGCTCGGTGCGGGTGAAGGTCGTGGTCATGAACACATCAGTCAGGTGGCGTCGTTGATTCACTCGTCGGCGGCACAAAGTGGTGAACGGGCCTATGCGATGGCGCGTCTCAAACCCGCGGACATCGATTTCGCGCAAGTGTATGACTGCTTTACGCCCGTCGTACTGATCGAGATGGAAGACCTCGGGTTTTGTGGCAACGGGGAAGCGGGTGATTTCTTTTTGCGGGGCGATGGTGGCCCCGGCGGGCGGTTGCCAATCAACACCCACGGTGGGTTGTTGTCACATTCACACCCCGGAAATCCGGGTTCGATGTTTGCGCTCACCGAGTCGGTGCAACAACTCCGAGGTGGGCAAGGTGCACGGCAGGTGAAGGACGCGAACGTCGGCCTTGTGCACGCGCAGGGTGGAATTCTCTCCAGTCATTGCACCGTCATTCTAGGCACGGAGGTGGCGTTGTGACCCTCGCGAAACCCTTGCCTCCTGTGGATGCGCAGAGCCGCCCGTATTGGGAGGCCTGCAATCAGGGGCGGCTCACACTGCAGCGCTGTGACGGCTGTGGTCATGTGCAACATTACCGCCGCATCGTCTGCACTCATTGTGGTACTGACAAGCTCACGGACGTGGACGCGTCCGGTGCTGGTACCGTTCGTTCGTTCACTGTGATTCGTCGTGCGGTTTCTTCTGCGTTCGATGCGAATGTGCCCTATGTCGTGGCACTGATCGAGCTCGCTGAGGGGCCGACAGTCATGAGCAATCTGATCGAATCACCGCTTGAAGCCATTCATATTGGCGCGCCGGTTCAACTGATGTTTGAGCGGCGTTCAGAGGACATCAACGTTCCGCAGTTCAAACTTCGGGAGGGTAAATCATGAGTATCCGTATCTCTCACAACGCCTTTAAAACACCGGCTGAAGCCGATGCTTTCGTGGCGAAAGCCGGTTTGATTCGTATGGAGCTTGAAGTGCTACCGGTGGAAAACAGTGCGCACTGGCATGACTTTCATGCAGAGCTTTATGTGCTGGATGGTGATCTCTATTTCACGGATGTTGCTGAGGGCAAGACCCACGCGTGTCGCACCGGATCGAAGATCGTGGTGCCTCGGTATTCACTGCATGCGGAACTGAGTCGTGGTGGCTACCACATCATCTTTGGTACGTCGGTCCCGCCGGAGCAGTTTGGGGATCCTGTGAATCGGCTACCGGAGATGTTGAAGTCATGAAGCCCGTGTTGCTTAGTCTTGTTGTGGGGTTGGTGAGCTTATTCATCAGCGTCAACACGCCAGCGGCAGAAGAGCCCGCTGTGTTGTCCTCCGTTGACGAATTCCAGGCCACGTCAGGCGAGTTCGGACTACGTCATTCAATGCCAGGTGCTGAGCTATACGCCAAACATTGCGCGCAATGCCACAACGGCACCGTTCCCAAAGCACCGCAAACGATGTGGCTCGAGATGATGAGCCCACAAGCCATCTTGAAAGTGATGAACGGCGGCATCATGCAACCTCAAGCCGCCTCACTCTCAGCTGAAGCGCGTGTACATATCGCGGAATACCTTACGCAGCGTCGCGCCAATACTGAAGAAGCGCTCCCGCGAGCCCCACAGTGCAGTGGCAAAGATCAGTTCGAGGCTAACAAACCAGCCGTGCGTGCAGGATGGGGTCATGACACTGCACGTTTTGTTTCAGCAGATCAGGCGGGCTTTTCTGCATCGGAGATACCGAAGCTCAAACTCAAGTGGGCATTCGCCTACCCCGGTGCGCTGCGTACACGCTCGCAACCAGCCATTGGCTTTGGTGGTGCCTATACGGGTTCGCAGGACGGACAGGTTTATGCCTTTGATCTCGATGCGGGCTGTGAGCGTTGGGTTTATGAAGCAGGTGCCGAAGTACGCACCGCGGTGGTTCTGCTCGAAGCCGGTGATAGGCAACTCGCTGTGTTCGGTGATTTGTTGGCACGGCTGCATGTGGTTGATGCAAGAACCGGTGAACAGGTTTGGTCGAAGCGGATGGACGATCATCCGAGTGCAACGCTGACTGGAACGCCTGCGTTCTTTGAAGGTCGATTGTATGTCCCAGTGTCATCCCTGGAAGTGACGCCGGCTGCGGCCCCGGCGTATCCCTGTTGTTCGTTCCGCGGCAAAGTAGTGGCGTTAGATGCGGCCACTGGTCAGGAAATCTGGACGCACTTCACCATCCCTGCGGCGCCGCGTGAAACCGGGAAGACCCCCGCAGGCACAGCCATTCTGTCGCCATCAGGTGCACCGGTGTGGTCGAGCCCTGCCATCGATGCAGAACAGCGACTGATCTATTTTGGGACTGGGGAGAACTACTCGACCCCGGCCGATGGCAACAGCGACGCGATCATGGCGGTGAAGCTCGATACCGGAGAGCGGGTGTGGCAGCGGCAGAGCACCAAGGGCGATGCCTGGAACGTCGCCTGCATGATGCGCGACAACCCCAATTGTCCACCGGAAGACGGCCCGGATTTCGATCACGGTGCCAGCATGATCCTCAAGACCGTCGCTGGGCGACGGGTCCTGCTTGCCGGGCACAAAAACGGCACCGTCTTTGGCCTCAACCCCGATGAGCAGGGTGCTGAACGCTGGTCTGTGCGGGTTGGGCGCGGGAGTATCCAAGGCGGTGTGCATTTCGGCATGGCATCGAGCCCGGATACGCTCTACGTGCCGATCAATGACATGAACGACACCCACAACGGTGATGTGCTTGACCCGGATGCCGCTCGACCGGGGGTACATGCGGTGGATATCGCCTCGGGGAAAGTCCGCTGGAGTCATGTCCAGCACGAGGTGTGTCCTCGTGAAGAACCTTTCTGCGACCCCGGAATTTCGGCGGCGATCACGGCCATGGAGGGGGCGGTTTTTGCAGGTCACCTGGACGGGTTTGTGCGGGCTTACGGTGAGACCGATGGCAAGCTCTTGTGGGAGTTCGACACCAAGGTCGCGCATCCTGGCGTCAATGGCCTCCCGACCAAGGGTGGTGGCATGTCGGGTGGCGGCCCGGCCATTGGCGATGGCCATTTGGTCGTCAATTCCGGCTATGGGCTCTATTTCCACATGCCCGGCAACGCGTTGTTGGTGTTTGCACCCGACAAATGAAGGGAGATCGGCTCACATGTGGCTGACCTGCGCACCAATATTGAGCTACTAAATTGCGCGGACTGGAGAGTAAACTGACGACGGTTGCGGTTCCTGGGGATTTAGCAGGTGATGTACCGGTCTCTTTTCTTCGCAGCACTCCTGGTGCTCGGCGCTTGTGGAGGTGGGGGCGGCGGCAGCGATGGTGCAGCGCCACCGCCAGCAACTAATCCACCGCCGGCGACCAATCCACCCCCGGCAACGAACCCGCCACCTGTTACAAACCCACCACCAGCAACGACGCCTCCACCTCCACCGCCTGTGGGTGTGACCAATCCCGCGCCGTCTTCGTACGGCTTTGTGCGAGTGCGTTTTATCGATAGCAGTCTGAGCCGTGACTGTGCGGGCCAGTATTCGCCTCTGTCCCGAGCGTGTTCTGGTGGCAGTGACACGGCCTACAAGACCTTTGCTGCGGCGACGGGTGCTGCAACCGCAGGTACCCAGTTCATCGTGCGTGGTGGTGAGTACCGTGAAGTCCTGCGTCTGCGTATCTCAGGTCGAGCCGACGCCTATATCGGCTATACCGAAGAAGCAGGGAAAACGTGGTGATCCGCAGCGTGAATTCGGTCGCGGGCGGCGAGGACTATGGTCCGGTCTGGCTCGACCATGTGAGTTACAACCTGATCCGTGGAATCACCGTTCGTGACTCCGTGGGTTTTTTGCGTGCCGTTGATGCGCACTACAACGTGATTGAAGACGCGCTCTTTGATGGCTCCCAGCTCTACCCCGGGAGCAGCAAGCGCGGCGGTATCTACATCGCGTGGAGTACTAACAACAAGATTCTGAACAGCACGATCAATCGTGGTACCGACAGTTTGTCGTTGATTCGATCGGATCGAAACGTGATCCATGGCAATACTTTCACCAACGCCGGACACGACGTCTGGAACATCAAATGCGGCAGCTTCAACGTCATTCGCGCCAATACCGTTACGAACCCACAACAGAAACTAGGTTCGGTGTTTGATTGTGAAGCCAACACAACCAGCTGGCACGATAATGGCGAGTTTGCTGAAGCGCGTGCGATAGTTGATGCAACTCGACGCAACCTCATCGAAGGCAACGTTTTTCACCACTCCATCGACTACTACAGCACCTCGGGTGGCAACGGCATTCAATACGCCGGGCAACAAGGCATCATTCGCAAGAACATTTTCTATCCCAACAACGTCGGTCTGGGGATGACCCAATATCCGGACGAAGCGCTCTACAACTATGGGAATCGTGTTTACGGCAACGTCTTCCATAACAACCGCTGTGGCGGCGTCGCCGTGACGGGCCCGCGAGGCACTGACCACATTGAAGATAACGTCTACAAGAACAACGCGTTCTGGGACAACAAAGGCTGGTTGCCGGATACCAATTGCGTAGGCGTGAGCCCTGCGCAGATTCTTTATCGAGAGAACTTTGGCGGCCACCGGTTCATCGGTAACCTGATTGCAAGCTCCTTGGGTCGTACGTTGTTGCGTAACGAGTATGGTGTGGAAGAAGACCTTGCGCCCTATGAACAAGATGGTCGGATCCTCCGCTCTATCGAGGCTGATCCGCAGTTCAATGCCGAAACGCGGGCAGATTACACCGCACGTACGGGCAGCCCGCTGATCGATCGAGGTGAACACCTCACCACTGTGCGCTCCGCGGGCACTGGACGGCAGATTCCGGTCGCTGACGCCAGCTGGTTCTATGACGGCTTTGGTATCACCGGTGAGCGGGGTGATCTGATTCAGCTCGAAGGTCAGACCGGGACTGCGCGTATCACCCGGGTGGACTACGCCGCTCAGCAAATTACGGTCGACCGCGACCTAGAATGGCGAGCCGGTCAAGGTGTGTCGTTGGGCTTCACGGGCACAGGACCTGACATCGGCGTCTACGAGCGCTGAGCCTATTCGCGCTGTTACCATCGCAGCCTCTTTACGGAATCTCTGATTAATGTCTATTTCCGCCATAACTTCGTTGATCGTCGCTGCAAAAAATCGCGGAACTCCTGCATTTCCGCGATTTTTCTACGCTCCTCTCGCCTCGTTCTGACGAAAATATCCAACTAATCAGAGTTTCCTTAACAGGTGTTGCTGAACAGCAGCCCGTTAAATTATCCCTGCTACCGGAGGTTGCCGTGTTAACACAGGCTGATGATCTGCTCGCCGAGACCAAGGCCATCGCGACGATGTTGGCGCCCTATGCGGACGAGCAGTTCGACAGCGTGACGCTGTTTAAGGACTGGACGATCAACCAGATCCTTTGCCATCTTCATGTCTGGAATCGTGCTGCCTGGATGAGTTATTCAGAGCCCGAGCACTTCGATGCCTACATGAAAGGCATTTTCGACGCCGGCAAGGCGAAACGCTCGATGCGCGATTTCGAGCTGGAACACAGTGATGGTCAGCGGGGTAAAGCGCTGGTGCGCGCATGGCTCGACTACACCGAAACCATGTGTGCAGGTTTTCGAAGCGCGGACCCAGCGAAGCGGGTGAAATGGGCAGGTCCTGATATGAGCGTCCGCTCCTCGGTCAGTGCCCGGTTGATGGAAACGTGGTCACATGCGCAGGCCATCTATGACGTCCTCGGATTACAAAGGCAGTCCACTGATGCAATCCGCAATATCGTTGTCCTTGGCATCAACACCTACGGATGGACGTTTAGAAACCGCAAACTTGAGGTGCCTCAACCGATACCCGCCGTCAGGCTCATCTCGCCTTCGGGTGAAGAATGGACCTTTAATGATGGCGAGACCTCGGCGCTTGTTTCTGGCACCGCAGAGGAGTTTTGTCAGGTAGTGACGCAAGTGCGTAACGTTGCGGATACTTCCCTGGAGGTGACAGGAAAAAACGCGCAGGACTGGATGTCGATTGCACAGTGTTTTGCAGGGCCGCCTAATGAACCGCCAAAAGTTGGAAGCCGCATAAAATCATCGTTGGTGATTCCGCTGCGGTGATTTGATGGAATCCAGATGCTGCCTGGTTCGATGGCGTCAGTGTGTTCACCGATTCGGAGCTGGCTTCCCCATTTTCTTTACCGGTTCTCTTGCCCGGATCTCGTTCCCGGAATGCTTCGCCGGGATCGCATACTCGAAGGTCGGGTGAATACCTGTCGCAGACAGCGCTTCAACGGAGATGAGCGGAACTCGCTCTGCTGACAACTGCCCTTCAGGTGTTTCCAACCATACGCAGCGCCGGACGACTCTCCATTTCCCATTCCATGATCGGACGGATGGCTCCCGTGAAATGTCCGGTCGTCATCCCAGCGACTGCACTCGACCCTTGCTCAGCGTCGAGCATATGCACGCAGACGATGTCCGTGCAGTACCACTCGTGCGCCCGCTCCGGGGTCCACCTCCACAGAATGGCACTGAGCGTGTAGGTGTCGACCTGGAGGAAGTTAGCCGGGATCCACATCCGCAGTACGGGTGTGCCCACGGCCCAGGATTGGTTGTGCCATGTGGGATTATTGGTGTCGATCGATGAAAAAGCCCCGACGTTGTCAGACGTCATGAGATCGTACTTCAGCAGTAACCCGTGGCCGGGTTTGAGTACTTCCACTTCAGTCTCGATACAAACACGTTCACGAACGTCGATATTGTTGCTGTCCTCGCGACGGCTATTGAGGATGCGCACCGCTCGGACTCGGGCAACCTCACCACCTGAACTTTCTTGCGGCCCGAATGTCCTTTCGGCGCCCAGCCCGATGGACTCCGAAAGATAACGTGTAACCACCTGTACGGCGTCACCGTCGTCGACGAGGCGGCCACCCGATAACCACAAGGCGCGTTCACACAACGAGGTGACCTGCTGGGCGTTGTGCGTAACAACGAGAACGGTGGACCCACCAGCAGCGATACTGCGAACTTTCTCGAGGCACTTCTTTCGAAATCCGGCGTCACCGACCGCGAGCACCTCATCGACGAACATGACTTCAGGTTCAAGATGAGCCGCCACGGAGAACGCGAGCCGAACGCGCATCCCGCTGGAGTAGTGTTTTACCGGGGTGTCGATGAACTGCCCGGTTTCACTGAACTCGACGATTTCGTCGAATTTTGCAGCGACCTCCCGATAACGCATGCCGAGTATCGAGCCATTGAGAAACACGTTTTCCCTTCCAGTCAGTTCGGGATGAAAGCCGGTACCAACTTCCAACAACGATCCAACCCTGCCACGGATAGTTGCCGTTCCGGTGGTCGGTTCCGAGATTCTCGAGAGGAGTTTCAGCAGTGTGCTTTTGCCAGCACCGTTGCGGCCGATGATCGCGACAACCTCTCCTTTGTTGATGTCGAAGGAGACGTCTCTGAGTGCCCAGTACTCCTGGTTAAGATTGGAGGCGGCCGCGGAATTTCCCTGGAGAAGGCCCGACAGGCGACGGAATGGCGCAGTCGCGTACTCAGCCAGTTTTTCCTGGAGCGTTTGTTCCTGGCGGCGCAATTCGCCTACCTGGAACATCTTTGACAGCCCTTTCACTTGGATGACAGGTTGGGTCATGAGTCATCGGTCCTTTTGCGATCCTTCTTCTGTGCTTCTTCTGTGCTTCTTCTGTGCTTCTTCTGTGTTTGGGTCGGAGAGGGGTAACAGACAATTCCCCTCAGCCGGGATCTTTCCTTGTTTATTGAATCGTTCACCGATTCGGCGGCGATGATACCCGCGGTTGTTAGCGCATTTCCGTGATGCCTTGACCGTGAGTTGTAAATTAGAGCCTCCGTTGGTGAGATTTCTCGTGTCTCAAGACAACTAACCTGCGATACCAGATCAAGTTGGGTACAGCCGAAAGAAACACCGTGAGTGGACTATGTTCAGAGCCGCATCGGGTAGTGTTCCGGTGCGTCGGTGGTTTGAGGGTGCGATTAGCGGCATGGTTAACGGCAAGCTCCGCGTCATTGGTTACCATGGCGATTCATTCAGCGGCGCACTCTCGCGGTAACACCGTCCTATGGCTCTTTCGAACCTTGCCAATGCAGCACTTAAACCGTTTGGTTTGCATATCCAGCGCACACCGAAATCGGTGGTGGATACGCGCTGCCTGACGCTTCGGCCAGCTGGTGAGCCTCGAGGTCGTGTGTTGTTCGCATACATCCTCGAGCCGCTGCTGCACATTGATCAAGCTCCCGCCGCGGGACACACCCACAATCTCGAATCCGTGCTGATGGCAAAGACCTGGCTGGATCGTGGATTTGTTGTCGATGCCATCGACTACAGGAACAACATCTTTGAGCCTGTGGAGCATTACGACTGGTTTACCGGGGCACGCCTTTACTTCGCAGAGGTCGCCAGCCGACTCCCAGCACGCGCCCGGAAGATCGTGCATCTCGATACATCCCACTTTGCTGTGAACAACGGTGAGGCCTATGCCCGGTTGGCGGCATGCCAACGGCGGCGTGGCAGCAGCCCCTACGACAGCATTCGGTTGATTGAGCACAGTGCGGCTATTGACGCCGCAGACTTCGGCATCGTGCTTGGGAATAAGGTTACGGAAGAAACCTACGGTTTTGCGGGTCGACCGTTGTTCCGCCTCGATGTGCCTTCGGTGATTGAATGCGCGATACCCGAAGCAAAATCCTGGGACCATGTGCGCAATCGTTTTCTTTGGTTAGGCAGCCAGGGTGCTTTGCACAAGGGACTTGATATTGTTCTTGAAGCATTCGCCCGGATGCCGGACAAGCAGCTGACCATATGTGGCTCATTCGACCACGAACCTTCTTTTGTTGAGGCTTTCCGTACTGAGCTGGCCTTACCGAATGTCCAGACAACGGGTTGGATTGATGTCGCCGGCGAAGCCCTTACGAAGCCTGGTACACAACAGCATTGCGCTCGTTTATCCCTCCTGCGCGGAGGGTCAGGCTGGCGCGGCCGTCAACTGCATCAGGTCCGGGCTGATCCCCATTGTCAGTCGCTGCTCAGGGATTGACGTCGCCGAGTTCGGACTGGAGTTGCCAACCAGCTCGGTGGACGACGTTTGTAGAGCCGTGATGACTATCGCAGCGATGCCGGACGGAGATCTGTACGCTCGCACGCGCGCTGAGTGGTGTTACGGACGAGACCATTTCAGCCCCGATGCATACCGCAAGCACTACGATCAGATTCTGGCCGACATCGAATTGATGGCCAGTCTCCCAGCGTCTGCCTTACCTCAACCAACCCCTTAAGAATCCCGTCAGAAAGGAGACACCGAATGAGTGGATTGCTCACAACCGCAGAACTTGCCGTTGAAAAGGTGGCCGGAGCGATCAACTACAGGCTTTCGCATCGGCGTCTACATCGAGAGATGGCTTCGCTCTTCAGACCGGATGACGTCATGTTTGTGGGTCATCCCAAGTCTGGCAACACCTGGATGGCTTATATGTTGGCGGTATTGCACAACCGTGAGGCGCCCGAAGCTGTGCTCACATCAACCGTAGGTCGTTATGTTCCCGTTGTGCATGCCAGAGATTTCTCCATTCGCGACTATCCGGATTTGGCGGCACCACGCATTTTCCGCAATGAAGGACCTACCTATCCGGACGTTTATCCTCGCACTCTGTATATCGTCCGTGATCCCCGGGCTGCTCTCGTTTCTTACTATCACCACTGCAAACACGACACCGGGGAAACGGACTGGTCGCTGGACGATTTTGTTGAGGAAATGCTGGAGTATGGTTGCATCCGCAGATTGGAGCCGTTTCTCCAGCGATGGGACCGTCAGGTGATTGATTGGAATCAACGCAAGCAGCGCCAACGTGTCCACGTTGTTCGGTATGAGGACCTGAAAAGCGATTGTCCGGCACAGCTACGTGCAGTGGCGCGGGTCTGTGGCCTCCCCGGTGACGATGCGCTCATTGAGCTGGCCGTGCAGAAAGGTAGTTTCGGGGAGATGCGAAAACAGGAGGTTGAACATAGTGCCGAGGCATTTCCGGGAGAAAAAGGTGCCAAAGGGTTCTTTATGCGCAAAGGCGAGGTTGAAGGCTGGCGTGATGAGCTGAGCGGTCGCCCGTTAAAACGAATTGAAGACGAGTTCGCCGAAGCGATGTCCATGATGGGCTACAAGCGTGTCACCTGACATGATCGATGCTGACAAGCTGTCCAACGCGGTATTGGTTGTCGCTCATCCGGACGACGAAATACTCTGGTTCAGCGCGGTTGTCGCTCAGGTTCGTACGCGGGTGATCTGCTACCTGGATGTGCCCCTGCAGGATGCATGGATCCGTGGGAGACGTGCCGCGCAGTCGGCATTTCCGCTCCAACCGACGGAGTTTCTCGGAATCACGGAGTCTGTCGCGTTCAACCGGGCAAACTGGGCAGACCCACAACCCGCTGAGTTCGGACTGCATCTCGACGCGCTTGCTGCTGATAACAGCGTGTTGCCGGGATTCAGTGCCAGACGGTACCGGGACAATTATTCCCTCTTGATCGAGCGCCTTCGCCCGCGTCTGTCAGGTGCATCGGTGGTCTTCACCCACAACCCGTGGGGTGAGTATGGCCACGAAGAACATGTGCAGGTTTATCGTGCCGTTAGCACGCTGCGGCGCGAGCTTGGTTTTGAACTCTGGTTCGACACTTATGCGAGTGATCGCTCGGCGGTACTGATGGCGAGGACCGTTTCCCGGACACAATTCGCCTGTGAATCACTGCCTACTCGGTACGACATCGCTCAACCTATTGAAGCGTTGTATCGGGATACCGGTTGTTGGACCTGGCCGTACGACGATTATCAGTGGTTTGAAACCGAGACCTTCGCGCTCGACCCGATCGAACTACCTGAACACCGGCAAGCGGCGTCGCGTATGCCAATCAACTTCATCAGCGTGGACTTCGCGGCCCAACAAGAGCCGGCCTCGGATCTGTTAACGCGGATCCGGCGCAGACTGCGGCGGACCCTGAGTTTGCGTGCACCGTAGGCTCAACGCGGATTGCCAGCGCAGCGATTGCTCACGTCCTGGGAGTTAGTTCAAAAATCCACAACTCATCATTGGCGATCTGCGCAAGTGCGCCTTCCAGCATCGCCTGACGGCCCGCGTCGTCTTGAGCCGCATCCGGGATCTGGCTCAAGTACTTGCGACCGAGTTCGCTGACGATGACGGGTAGTGCCGGAGACTCTTTAACCCGCACAAGCTGACGCGGATAAATCTTGCCATCGACACGCAGCAGCGCACGGCCGTCCACTTCCGCCTCCGGTGGCCACTGCTTCCAGAGTTTACCGAGGGTGCTCTTCATGTAGCCCGAAGGAATGTAGATGCGGCCTTCGTGTTCAACGATCCACGTCGTGCGGGATCGTTCGGGGTTCATCAGCTGGAACTCAACTTCCTCGCGATCCTTGAGGAAGGTCCAGTCCGGCTCTTCACCGGTATACATTTCACCTGTCGTGAATGCGCCGCCCGCAATCATCGCCCTCGGCCCATCGGCAAAACGGTGTGCAAATACAAAGATCGCGGCGAGCACGGCGATGCCGACTGCGGCGGTGAGTAACCATTTCACGAGTTTGATGATCATTGCCCTCAGTTCCCCCGTTGCGAGAGGACAGGTTACCTAAGGAACCGCTGATGAATAGAATATTTTTGTCCGTCGGCCGGTCTGCGGGACTTGTGAGATGCATCGCAGCGACAGATCAGGCTTTCGCTGGTAAGGTCTCTGGGCTATGAATAGCCGTTCAGAAGTGATTGCTGAAGACCCCACCGCAGAAGCGGCCACGTTGTTGCTGCGGTCTCCACGCTGGTCCGTCAGCGACGTGATGGAGCTCCTGGAAGTCGGTGATCTCGAGTTCCGTCGATTGGTGGAAGCGAACACGCGCCTCGCTCGGGTGTTGGAGGCACGTAAAGCCGGCGATGAATTCAACGCCGTTGTTGAACGGCAATGCTCGGTATGTGGAGAGCCCTTTTCCACGGCAACCTTTCGCGATCACTGCGGCGCCGCAAGCTGCATGCGGGTGAGTCGGCTGCGAAAGCTCTGATCCTTCTGGAACGATGAGGGCTAGAATTCTACCCGAGTCGTTCGAGAGAGGGAGCACCTGTGGACAAGACTGAGAGCAAGACTAGGGGCAAGAAAGCAACCCCTTTGGTTCCTGATGCACTGAATCTCATCACGCCAGAAGTCATCGAAGCGTTTCGCACGCTTGGTGTTGTGCGGGTACGTCAAGCGCTGCATCCGCAGTGGCTCCTGCTCATCGAGATGGGATTAAACCGGGTACTTGGTGATTCGGCGGTTGTCAAACATCGCTTTTTTCCGGGTGAACAGGGTGAGTTTCAGGAGACTGTGCGCAACTTCGATTCCGCGGTAGAAATTCAGCGAATGATGTATGACTCGCCGCTTGCCGACATGCTTGGACGCTGTATGGGATCGAAGAAGGTCTGGTACTACTCGGACGAGTTTTTCATCAAGAATGCGGGTGGTGCCGAGCGCACACCCTGGCATCAAGACACGCCGTATTTCCCGGTAGCCGGATCGCAGCTCGCGTCCGTGTGGATTTCGCTGGATCGATTACGCGCGGATGAATGTCTGGAGTTCGTCGCCGGGTCCCATCTCAAAACGATGTACGACGGCTTTGATCCACGTAATCCTGGTGATCCTTCGGCGAGTTATTACGAACAGGGTTTGCCGAAACTGCCGGACATTCAGGCGAATCGTTCGGCGTTCCCGATCGTGTCGTGGGATATCGAGCCTGGTGACATCATCATTTCCAGTCCCAGCATCATTCATGGCGGTGGCCCAACGCGCGTGGATGGCCGACGACGTGCCCTCGCCATTCGCATGTTTGGTGACGATGTGGTGTTCGCCACACGGCCACCGTCCATGCCCACAGTGCCGATGACGCCCGGATTGTCGCTGCATCTCAAACCGGGTGATCCCTTGCGTAGTCCTTGGTACCCACGTCTTCGCCCCGTTCCCAAACGGGAGCGTTACGGCGCATGAGCCTTCCATGAGTTTTTTATGAGCCTTTTTCGGGGCGTAGGCCTCTCGCCAGCGGAGTTTGATCCTCGCCGACTGCCGGCGGATTTTTATGCCGATCCTTATCCAACTTATCGCCGTCTGCGCGATGAGGCGCCGGTGCTGCGTTGCCCTGATGGCAGCTGGTTTCTAACGCGACATGCGGACTGTCTCGCGGTCTATCGCGACACCAAGCGTTTCAGCTCCGACAAGCGTGTTCAGTTTGCGCCTGTGTTCGGGGTAGCTTCGCCGTTGTTTGAACATCACACCACGAGCCTGGTCTTCAATGACCCTCCATTGCACACGCGGGTGCGTCGTGCCATCGGTGATGGTCTCTCACCGAAACAGATCCGTGGCCTTGTACCGCTTGTGGACGGACTTGTCGTGCGGTTGCTGGACCAACTGACACGCGGTGAAGAAACCGACCTGATTCATGACTATGCCGCGGCCATTCCGGTGGAGGTGATTTGCGGATTGCTTGGCATCCCGTTGGAAGCACGAGGACCGCTACGCGATTGGTCCCTGGCCATTCTTGGTGCATTGGAGTTCGGGCTGAGTGCGTCCGGCAAAACCAAAGGTGATGCCGCAGTCACGGGCTTCCTGGCATTTCTTGAAACGCTGGTCAATGACAGGCGCCGCTCGATGACAGATGTGGATGATGACCTGATGGCACGGTTGATCCGCGTCGAAGGTATGGACGATGGCCTCACCGCCAAGGAGCTACCCCATCAGTGCATCTTCCTGCTGAATGCTGGGTACGAAACAACCACCAATCTCATTGGCAACGGTGCAGCGTTGTTGGCCGCGAATCCCGATGTTCTGCCACGTCTTCAAGAAACACCTGAACAGATGGACAAAGCGGTCGAAGAAATTCTCCGCCTTGAAAGCCCGAATCAACTCGGTAATCGCTCGACGCTTCAGGACGTAGAAATCGGTGGACAACGAATCCCGGCAGGTAGCGTGCTCACGTTGTGTATCGGTGCGGCGAATCGTGATCCCGAGGTCTTTGCCGAGGCGCATCACTTCGACCTGGACCGGCCGCACAATCCGCACCTTGCCTTCGGTAGTGGCGTACACACGTGTGCCGGGCTTAACGTGGCGAGAGTTGAAGGTCGCATTGCGCTTTTCAGATTGTTTGACCGCTTCCCGAATCTCCGCGTCATTGATGCTGAGCGTGCTCAACGTGCGCGTTTTCGTGAGTTTGCGTCGCTGCGTGTTGTCCCATGTTGACGGAGCTCTGGCCGACACTCCTTCTCACCCTCGAATTGGCTGCTGCAACCACGATTGTGTTGCTGCTTATCGGTACACCGTTCGCATGGTGGTTGTCACGCACTCGCTTCGTACTCAAGCCGCTGATTGAAGCCGTTACCGCGTTGCCACTGGTCCTGCCGCCGACGGTGCTGGGCTTTTATCTTCTGCTCATGATGAGCCCCGACTCAGCGATCGGCAGCTTCTGGGTACAGGTCACCGGTGAGACGTTGACGTTTTCGTTCACGGGGTTGCTGATCGCTTCGGTGATTTACTCGTTGCCGTTCATGGTGCAACCCCTGCAAACCGCATTCGAGAGTGTCGACCGCCGACCACTCGAGGCTGCGGCGAGCCTCGGTGCGTCGCCCCTGGATGTGTTTGTTTCCGTCGCGTGCCCCATGGCGCTGCGTGGATTTGTCAGCGCCGGAATCCTCACCTTCGCACACACTATCGGTGAGTTTGGTGTCGTGTTGATGGTCGGTGGCAGTATTCCTGGTGAAACCCGGGTGGTGTCCATCGCATTGTTCGAATACGTCGAAACACTACGGTTTAATCTCGCGCATACGTTGGCGCTGATTCTCCTGGTTTTTTCGTTTGTGGTGCTAGCCTGCGTCTACACCTTCAACCGCCGCTTCGCGGTTCGGGTGGCGTGATGTTGCATATCGACGTCCGTGGCCGTGCGGGTGAATTTGAGTTTGAGGTTCGTGAAGGTCTTTCTGCATCGGGATGTACGGGAGTTTTCGGGCCAAGTGGAGCTGGGAAGACGACGCTGTTGCGCATCATCGCCGGATTCCAGCAATCCGAAGGGCAAATTCGTTTTGGTGATGACATCTGGCTCGACTCCAGTGCCGGCAAACTGATTCCGCCGCACCGCAGGCGTATTGGTTATGTCTTTCAGCACGGCGCTCTTTTTGCTCACCTGCGTGTGCGCGGCAATCTTGAATATGCGCTCAAGCGGCAACAAGGTCCGAGTGCCTTCACCTTTGATCGTGTGGTCACTGCGCTCGAACTGGGCACGTTGCTCGAGCGCCAGGTGCAGCAACTATCCGGTGGTGAAATTCAGCGCGTGGCTCTGGGGCGCGCGCTGCTTTCCAATCCAGCGTTGATGTTGCTCGATGAGCCTTTGTCTGCGCTCGATGTCGCGCGCAAAATCGACATCCTGCCGTTTCTCATCCGCATCCGTGAAGAGTTCGCGGTGCCGATGTTGCATGTGAGTCACAACGTGGACGAACTTGTCAGGGTTGCGGATCGACTGCTCGTACTGGCAGGGGGCCGAGTTCAAGCGCACGGCGAAACCGCGCAGGTGCTGGAGCGCCTCGACGTGCAATCGGTGACCGGACGGTTTGAAGGCGGCTCGGTCATCACCGTCATGGTTCTGCGTCATGATGCGACGCGTCGATTGACCGTGCTTCGCTTTGGGGATACGGACATCACCATGCCGATCCTGGAGCGCCTGGAATCCGGTCAGGCCGTACGGCTTCGGATTCGTTCGCGAGATGTAGCGTTAGCGACGGAAAGACCCCGAGGGATCTCCATTCGCAACATCGTTGCGGCGGAGATTCTGGAGATTGCCGTTGAACCGGAATCGCCCTATGCGGAAGTTTTGCTCGAATCTGGGGGCGAACACCTGCGCGCCCGCATCACGCAGGATGCGGTGGCGGAGCTTGCCCTGCGGATTGGGTCGAAGGTCTTTGCGCTCATCAAGGGTGTGATCTTCGACCACCGTGTGCTCTGAGTATCTGTCGCGAAAAGGGGCTTACATCCGAAGGCCGTAAAACTCCCGCTTGGGCCAGAGAAAGTCGATGCGTGTGCGGTGAATCTTCCAGCGACCTTCCACCTTTTTGTAGACGTCGTCGTAAACGCCAAAGAGGTTGATGGGGTTCGTCGCGCCTTCGGCGACGTTTAGGTTGAGCTGGTACCAGCGGCCGTAGGCTTCGTTTGGACCCGTCAGGCGAATCCAGGGGTTGGTGATGGCGTGCATCTGTGAATGCACCGCACGGCCACTGCCGATGAGAAAGTCGTGGTAACGCGAGCGAATCTGGTCCTTGCCGATCCAGTCCCCGCCAAAATTGGGACCGTATTCGCAGATGGCGTCGTCGGTGAAGAGATCCACCAACTCATCGAGTTTGTTGCCGTCGTAGTAGTGCGAGTAGAGGTGGCGCATTTCTTTGATGGCTTCGATTTCGAGCAGTTCTTCGAGGGTCACGTTCGTTCTCCTGGTTATCCGTTGAAAGCTTGCATAAAGGCCGCACCCGACAGCACTAGTCCGGTGAGGTAAGTGAGGGCGCTGCCGGCGAATCGCAGCGGCTGTTCCTTGTTCAAGTCCGATGACACGTACATGCCGATGGCGTGCAGATAACGCGCAGCGGTGGCGGTGATCATGGTCCATTCAACCCAGGGCGCGGGTTCCTGCGTGCCGAGAAAGAGGAACAACACCATAAAGGCGGCAACGTATTCGGCGGCATTGCCTTGCGCCCGTACCGATCGGGTGACCAAACTTGTTGACGAGCCGTCCGTGCCGATGCCGATCCGGGTATTGAGGCGAACCATCGATACGGCAAAACTCAAACCAAAGAGCAATAGTCCAAGGGCGCCTGCGCAGGCGATGGCGGTTTGCATACGTTCTCCGATAGCTGCTACTGCGCCGATGGAATCACCGCGGCATGGCGATGGCAAGGTGGCCTCGTTATAGTCGCCTCGTACTCCAGAACACTGCGCCGAACTTTTGGACCGGATGTGCTGGAAGCGGGCTGACTAACTCAAGAGCTACACATGAAACACCTGACCTTGGCAATGATCGCCACACTGACGCTGATGACGTTGACGGGTTTCGCCGGGACGGCGCAGGCACGTGAAACCGAACACTTTTTCGAAGTGTCGCAAGCGGTGACGTCCAAACTCGGGCGGACGAAGTTGCTCGAAATTCCCTTCTACATGAAGGGCCAGGAAGGTGCGCCTATAGCGACGCAGCAACTTGGCACCTGGTATCAGGAACGTTCATCCCGTGGTCTCTTGCGAGGTGACAAAAAGAGCTGTGACGTCGCGTTCTTGTCGGCGCTCATCGCCATTCAGGAAAGTGCCAAGAAAGATGGCGCGGACGCGATCATCAACGTGGTGTCCTCGACACGTGGCAAGATCACGGAGAGTCCAACGCACTACCGTTGTATGGCGGGCGCGACCATCGTGCATGTGGCGGTGACGGGCGACATCATCACGACGCAGTGAACGCTTCCACGTACCCCGACGTTGTCGATTTGGTAAGCCACCGCGGCCCCATGCTCCTCTTGGATGACGTGGTTCATCTTGACCATCACGGCATCATCGTTCGTCTCACCGTGCGCCAGGATGGTCTGTTTGACCGGGCGGGAGAGGTCCCGGCTTGGGCAGGGGTGGAATACATGGCTCAGGCCATGTCGGCGCTGAACGGTTACCGATTGCGTGAGCAAGGACTCGCCGTTCGGCTGGGATTTCTCGCTGACACACAAGAGTTTCGCAGCAAAGTTCGGGCGTTTCGCTGCGGTGATGTTCTGTATGTCAGTGCACAAAGTGAACTCGAAACTGCAGAAGGTCTTGGCGCGTTCAACTGCCGAATTGAATCGCGCGAAAATGGTGTGCCTAACGTTCTTTGTGAGGCGCGTGTGAACGCTTATGCACCGCACGATCCGGAGCGGTATTACGCCGAAGCGCAGCAGGCGCTGGTCGCATCGAAGGGGACAGGTTTGTGAGTGACGCTTCGCGAGATGTACTCGTCACCGGTTCGAGCCGCGGCATCGGGGGTCATCGCCACCAACATCACCACATCCAGGAGACTCGGATGATTGGCGACGATCAGACAACCGCGGGTGCGTAGCCGCTCAGGATTTTCTATGCGTACGGTCAGTACCCAGAACAGCCGCATCATGCCAACAAAGGCCTGGAAGAAACCGCGGATCATCAACCGCGCGACCCGACGGCGACGGTCCAGCGGTCGTATCAGCAGCAAAGGTGGGTAGGCGAATAAGCCTAACAAGAGTCCGAATAAGCTAAACGTAAAAAATGAGAGTGCAGTGCCGATGAAGCGCAAGGGATAAAGGTCGCGGCGGACCGGCTTGGTGGCGGGATCAGTTGCCACAGACATTGCGCTGAACCTTACGAGCGATGGCGAGGCGAGGTGCAGCCGACGCTGCGTATCCCCACGGGGTGACGGGATGGTTGCGAAGATCCACATGATAAAACCGCGGTGAAACACCAAAGCCTGCGTTACACCCACACTCGAGATAAACGGCGATGGCGAACTGCTCCACGGGTGTCGAGGTGACCACATCTGCGGCACTTCCGCTGATGTGGTAACTGCTCTTGGCGGCACCTTCCCCCGCTCTTCGGATATTTTGGTTATGAGCGAACGACCGATAACCCGAAAGAATCGACATGGTATGGCCGGTGGCGTCACGCACCCGTGTTAAACAAGCAACCAGACGCTTATCGATGCGTGCGTATCGGGGAGTTGTATGGCCGGAGCGAGCAAAATCCTTGGCGCGAAACCAGGGGCTGAGTTTCATATTGGCGCGGCCTTTCAGGTCAAAGAGTGGTACACCGGTATGGTGGGGATCAAAGTAGGTTTCGCCAGGTCCTTCACGTTGACCCGTGGAGAGTGGCAGCAGCAGATCTTGCCGTGGCGTTGGGTCGACGACGGGTGCCTTGATCACCGGCGTCGTTGACGGCATAGGCTGCGTCGCACAGCCAGTCAACACCACCATCATCATGACAATCCAGCGCACGTGATTCTCAGTTCCGGTGGTTTCGTCAGGCAGTTGCTGAATTCGCGCGTTTGCGCAGTTCGAACTTCTGGATCTTGCCGGTACTGGTTTTGGGTAACTCACCGAAGATCACCCTTGTGGGGCACTTGAAGTGTGCGAGCAAGGAACGGCAGTGAGCAATGAGTTCCACTTCCGTCGCACTTCTGCCTGCGGCCAACTCCACAAAGGCGCAAGGTGTTTCGCCCCACTTGTGATGATAGGCGGCGACTACCGCAGCGGTGCCAACAGCGGGATGTTGGTACAGCGCGGCTTCAACTTCGATGGAAGAGATGTTCTCTCCGCCGGAGATGATGATGTCCTTCGATC
>SXGR01114120.1_pt1 | contig 28967 bp, 22 predicted proteins | sample 3174711 | NCBI WGS metagenome assembly SXGR01 (sample SAMN11356860, study PRJNA531348) | freshwater metagenome | isolation source: freshwater sample F1-60 | place: China: Fuxian Lake, Yuxi | collected 2017-12-25
ACTGGGAGGTGGCGAGTGCGGATGTGTACGAGAAGGTGGACGCCACGAAGATCAAGTTCGTCGTGCCCCTCAAGCTGGCTGAGAAACGCACCCTCAACTATACCCTCACCGTCCGCCACGGCCTCAATGCGCGCAAGTAGCGCCGTGTGGAGTGTCTTTGCAGTGGCGCTGATGGCGTTGGCGTCTTGTGGGCCAGGCCCCAAACCGGCCCCGTCCGCTCCCGCAGCGCCCAAGTCCACTCCGGAACGCGCCTCGGCAGCGCAACGACTCTTCGATCAGTCCACGCGGGATTTTCACCTGCCTTCCGCCGAAGCCACGGGCACCCGCAGGACGACTTTGCTCGACGGCGCGGCGGCACTTTACCGCCAAGTGCTGCGCGATTATCCCGAGCAGCATCACTGGTGCGCGCAGTCTCAGCGCAGCTTGGGAAATGTGATGGCTGAACAGGGCGATTTGGCTGGCGCGCTGGGACAGTTCGATGCGCTCTCGCGGCACTATCCCGATGAGGAGTGGGAAATCCTGCAGGCATGGAAGTCGGCGGGAGACCTCCTGTGGCTGGCGGATCTCAAGGATGAGGCGCGCGCGCATTACCGCCGCATCGTCGAGCGTTTCGATCAGCCCAACCGGCCTCAAGTTTACCAACTCATCGTGCAGGCGGCGAAGAAGCGACAAGCTGGGCCGCAACCTTAATTTCAGGCTAATGCCGAAAGTGGCGCGTGCCGGTGAACACCATCGCCACGCCGCGTTCATCCGCTGCGGCAATCACTTCGGGATCGCGCACGCTGCCACCGGGCTGGATAGCGGCCGTCGCGCCAGCCTCGGCAGCGGCGATGAGCCCATCGGCAAACGGGAAGAACGCGTCACTGCAGACGACGCTACCCTTGAGGCTCAAGCCTGCCTCCCCGGCTTTCCACACGGCAATGCGGCTGGAATCCACGCGGCTCATCTGTCCGGCGCCAATCCCCAGCGTGCGGTCGGCGCCGCTGTAGAGAATGGCATTGCTCTTGAGGTGTTTTACAATGCGCCAGCCAAAGCGCATGGCCTCCCACTCCGATTCGGTTGGCGCGCGCCGTGTGGCAACCTTCCAGTCCGCCGTGGCAACCCGGTCGCTTTCCTGAAGCAGGAACGAGTCGGCACCCACGCTGCGCACCTCCCACGGATTTGCGTCGCCAGGGGGCTTGATGACCTGCACCAAGCGCAGGTTCTTCTTCCGCGCCAGCACTTCCATGGCCTCGGGCGTGAACGACGGCGCGATGATGACTTCGCTGAAGATTTCCGAAATGGCCCGCGCGCATTCGCCGTCCAGCGGCCGGTTCATGGCCAGGATGCCGCCGAAGGGCGCCTGCTTGTCGGTCGCATAGGCTTTGTCCCACGCCGCGCGCAACGAGGTGGCCTGTCCCACGCCGCAGGGATTGGTGTGCTTGAGGATGGCCAGCGTGGGCGCGTCGTCCTTGAATTCGGCAATCAATGCCGCCGCGGCCGTCAGATCCAGAATATTGTTGTAGGAAAGCTCCTTGCCTTGCCACTGCTTGAAGTACTCGGCGAACCTGCCGTACAACGCGGCGCGTTGGTGGGGGTTCTCGCCGTAGCGCAGCTTTTGGACCAGGGGCGCGCCCACGAACAGCGTGGGGGCAGGCCCGGAACCGTCGGCACTGAACGATTTGGAAAGGTGGGCGGCGATGGCCGCGTCGTATGCCGCGGTGCGTGCGTACACCTTGGCTGCCAGCTCGCGACGCAGTTCAAGCGTCGTATCGCCGGCCGACTGAATTTGCCCGGCGACGCGCGCGTAGTCCGCCGGATCGGTGAGCACCGTCACGCTCTCGTGGTTCTTTGCCGCACTGCGCAGCATGGAGGGGCCGCCAATGTCGATCTGCTCCACGGCGTCGTGCAGGGTGGCGCCGGGTTTCGCCACGGTCGCCTCGAAGGGGTAGAGATTCACCACGACCAGATCGATGGGCAGGATGTCGTGCTGCGCCACGGCCGCCTCGTGGGCGGCATTGCCGCGCACAAAGAGCAGCCCGCCGTGGACGCGCGGGTGCAACGTCTTCACGCGGCCGTCGAGCATCTCCGGGAAGCCAGTGTGGTCGCTGATGTCCTTCACGGACATCCCGGCCTCGCGCAGAGCCTTGGCGGTGCCCCCGGTGGAGATGAGCTCAATCCCCGCCACCGCGAGTGCGCGCGCCAGGTCGACAAGGCCGGTTTTGTCGGAGACGGAAAGGAGGGCGCGTTGGATGCGTGCCATGTTTGGGCGGCGAATTTCCGGGCAGTCGCCAGAGCCGTCAATCGCAATCGCGCAGGCCGCCCTCTGGTTCAGAGCTTCATCGCGCTCATGAGGGCATAGTCCAAGCCCGTTGGAACCAGTCCGGGGGCGGCGCGCAGGCCGGCGGCAACCATCCAGCGGGAAAATTCCCCGCGGCTGTAGAGACGCCCCTTGGTGTGCCAGAAGAGCTGCGCCGAGTAGTTGGAGGCGGCGAGCGGGCCGTCCATCGCATCCGACAGAAACGAATCATGAACCAGCAGCGTGCCGCCCACTGGCAGCGCGCCTGCCAGCCGCCGCATCAGGGAGGCGCAGACCGTCTCGGGCCAATCATGAAACACGCTGGCCGCCAGCACCACATCGGCGTCAGGCAGGGCGTCGTGCAGCATGTCACCGGGCAGGAACAAGACGCGGGCGGATACCGTGGCCGCCGCCGCATTCTGTCCGGCGAACCGTTCCAGCATTTCCCGGGCGACGTCGAGCACCGCCGGCCGATCCAGCAAGGTGGCGCGCGCATGGGCATTGAGGCGCAGCCACTCGTACGCAAAGAGGCCCGTGCCGCAGGCCACGTCCAACAAATGGCGGCCCCCGGGCATGGATCGGGCGACCAAGGGCGCGAGCAGCTTGGCGCGCCCTGCCAGCGCATGGGTGAAGGCGCGGGCGGGCCCCGGATCGTCCATGGGCGAGGGCGCCGTGTCGTCCTTCACGAAAGCGACGGGCGCGCCGGAATCGGAGCCATCGTGACGCAGGAGTTGGGCCATGGCCACGACGCCGGGGTCGTCGGCTTCCAGCCCGACATAGTTGATGAGATGGGCCGGCTCGCGTTGAGTCAGAAAGCCGCCCAAGGGCGTCACGCGGACAATTCCGGCGGCATCCACATCCATGAGGCCCATGGCGCGCAGCGAGGGAAAGAGCACCTGCGAAGGGCGATCGGCCAGATTGAGCGCGCCGCGAAGCGACTCCAAGGTGTGCGGGCCATCGTGGAGCGTTTCAAACACCCGCAGGTGCGCCACGGCTGCCACCAGCAAGCGCGAGGCGTACATGCCGCGCAGGTGGTGGAGAAGCGGTGCTGGATCGCCAGCCCCGTTCACCGCGGCTCCAGCGCGCGGATCTTGAGATTGCGAAAGCTGCAGCCATCCCCGTGGTCGGTCAGCATGAGGTGGCCTGAAATCTTGTCGCCAAATCCCTTCGCCGTCTTGAACTTGCTCTTGGCCAGTCCCGCCTTCACCGCGTCGCTGCCCAGCTCATACTCCAGCACCTTGCGCCCGTTGAGCCAGTGCTCGATGTGCGGGCCGCGCACGAGGATGCGCGACTGATTCCACTCCCCCGCGGGTTTCAAGGACTTCTCCGTCGCCGCGGGCAGCACGTCGTAGAACGCCGCGGTGAGGTGGGTCCCGGCGCCCTTCGCGTCCGCGTGTTTGCCATCATCAATCATCTGGTACTCGTGGCCGGGAGCGCCGGGGCGATCCTCGGTGACAAGGTACTTCACGCCATTGTTGCCGCCGGGTGCGAGCTTCCAATCCCACGCGAACTCGAAGTCCGCATGCGGCTTCTGGGTGACCACGTCCCCGCCCCGCTCGCCGGCCACCTTGCGCAGTTCGCCCGCCTCCACGCGCCAGCCTTTGGCGGGGAATTCCTTCTGCCGATAACCGCGCCAGCCCGCGGTGCTCTTGCCATCAAAGAGCAGCCGCCAGCCAGCCTTGGATTCGGCTTCGGTGAGCGTGTTGTGTTCGGCAGCGAACAAGCTGCCCGCACCAAATAACGCAAGCAGCAGACGGCAGGTGACGTTCATAAAAGAGTACTAGCCGCGCCCGGCCCTTCTGACAAGCCTGACAAGCGCGCGCTACCGCATCACCGGCAGCGCCATCTTCTCGCCCTGCCGCAGGTATTGCAGGACGGCTTCAATCTGCCTCAGCGCGTCGCCGTCCATCATGTCCAGGAGCACGCTGCGCGCGTCCTCGTCGAAGTAGTCGGGCATGCGGGTCTGCGGATCCACGCGCAGCGGATCGAGCATCCACCGCACGTACCAGTCCGGCTGCAGGCGCGCGCCCATCAACGAGAAGGAGACGCCCTGCGCCTCGAACACCTGCAGCGGCGGGACGTTCTTCACACCGTGGCAGGCGACGCACGAGAAGCCGCCCTCGACGCCCACCAGCTTGCGCCCCTGCTCGGCCACCTTGGCGTCCACTGCGGGCGTTGCGGGAGACTGGGGCGGCAGCCCGTGGGTGGCGGCCAGCCCGTGGGCCAGCAGCGCGGACGGCGCGGGAAACGCCGGCATGCGCGCCATCATCCACGGGCGCGGCCGGGACGGCAGGGTGCCGGAGAAGAGATCGCGCGTCCATTCGGGCCGCAGTTTTTCACCCAAGGGGTCCAACGCGGGGATGCCCTCGGTGCTCCCGTGGCAACCGGCGCAATTGAGGCGTCTCACTTGACGCCCGGCCGAGTCCGCCGCCGCGTGTCGTTCCACGGCCTTGCGGTCGGTGGCGCCAAAGGCCGCCAGTGCCGCGCGTTCGCCCACGGTGAAGGAGTAATGCGGCGTCTTCGCATCCGCGGCGGGGCGTTCTGCAAGGCAGGCGCGGTCCCACCGCGAGGCGGCCAGTTGGGCTAGCGTGGGCGCGGCAAGTTCACTCCTCATGCCCGTCAATGAGTGACAGTTGAGGCAGCCCGTGGTGGCCACCAATTGTTTGCCACGGGCAATGACGGCCGGGTCGACCGGCGGGCCAGGTAGCTTGAACTGCGGCAGTTTCTCCACCAGCAACCGTGCCAGTTCGGCGGCTTCATCGGGTGTCAAACGAAAGTTGGGCATGCGCGTCCACGCGTAGTGCCGTTCGGGCGCGAGGAGAAAATCGGTGAGCGCCTGTGGGGGAAACTTGCGAGTGAGATGATCAAGCGAAAGCTTTTTCGCGTCGGGCTTCTCGCCGGGCAAATTGTGGCAGGCGTTGCAATGAAACTTGTGAAGGAGGGTGCCCTCCCCCTCCGGCGTTGCTGCGGGATTTTCCACGGCCGTCGCCACGGCGGCAGGAGCTGCGTAGGGTTTGATGGCGGCGGCGGGCGCGCGGGCGTCCTTGGAAAGCGTGGCGAGGAAAGCCGCGGTGGCCTCAGCTTGGCCCGATGCGTCGGGCCCATGAAACATCTTGGGCATCTTCGCGCCGGCGCGTTGCCCGTGCGGGTTGAGGATCCATTCTTGAAGCCATGCGAAGTGGCGTCGCGCGCCGATGCCATCCAACGCGGGCGCATCCATCGCCAGTTCAGGCGCGGCGGCCGACGCCGGCGGCGTGTGACACTTGGCGCAGCGCGCTTGCAGGAACAAGTCGAGGCCTTCGGCGGCCGAGGGCGCAACCTGCGCCGCCGCGCTGTGGGTGAGCAACGCGCCGCGGATGGGCTCGTGGGGCATGGGCTTGTCCGCGCGCGGATTCCACAGCAGCCGCAATTGGGCGGCGCCTTGCCGGGGGCTGGAATAAGTCAGAGAAATGGCATTGGCGCCCTTGTTGAGGCGGACTGTTTTGGAAGTGATCTTGCCATCCAAGGCGGGCGCATCCAGAACGGCAAGGTTATTGAGTTCCAGTTTAACACTTCCTCGCCCCTGGGCTTGAAACGTGAAATCTCCGCGCAGGTCGGCGTTGACGGAGCCCTCCCACCGCGCGGTGAACGGGCCTGCTGGCAGGAACGGCGTCGCGGATTGGCCCGGGGCAACGTAGAGGGCGATGTTAGCAGCCGTGGCGGTGTGGGCCGCGTCTCCCGCGCGCCATGTGAGGCGCAGGCCCGGCGAGGCTTGGGCATTCTGTGCGCGCACTTCCGTGCCGAACAGTGCGAACCACAAAAGAAGAAGCAAGCCACGCATACGTCGCGCTATCCATATCGTCCGGCGCGCCCGCTGGCAAGGCGTGCGCCCGCTGCCTTCAAGGCACGGCATGGATGGTGTGCATGACTTCGGATTGCAGCTTGGCCCCGTCGGCGGTTTTAAGGGTAAACCGGATGAGCTGCTGGTCGCACGGCGCCAATCCCCCGAGGGTCAACGTGACCGTCCGGCCATCGGCGGAAAGCTTGGCGGCCGTGACGGGCGCGGTGTCGCGGCCCTTCTTGCTGGCGTCAGCAACGGAGTATTCGCCCGAGCCATAGCTGTTGGTGCGTTTGTAATTCCACCGCTGGATGGAATAGTTCTGCGCATCCTCCGCGATCGACGGATCCATCGGTTGCGTGAAGCCCAGATGCACGCCCTGCCGGTCCACGCGCAGCGCGCGCACCGTCACCACGGGCTTGCCGGTGTAGCGCACGCGGTCCAGCCCGGCTTCGCGCGCGGCATTGCTCTGCCAGCCGCGCAGCCCGGCGTTGTAGAGGTGGCCGTCGGCCGGATTGAAGCGCGGGCGCATGGCCGACGAGGTGAACTTGACGGGAATCTTCACGACGCCGCCCTGCATCTGCTCGCCGACACGCTGCGGCAGCACGCGGTAGAGCGCTGATTGGCCGTAGGAACAGTGCAAGAGCTCGCCTTCGAAGGGCCCCCAAGACTTGCTGGAAACCCAGACCTGGCCGCCGCCGGAGTTGTCCCAGCTCTTGTCCAGCCAGCACAGCGGCTTCTGGTGCGGCGGCATGGGGTTCTTGCGATGCGCGAGGCTTTCCACGCCCAGAAATGCGCCCGGCGACACCCAGTTCACCGGGCAGCGCGGCACCCATGTGCCTTCATTGTCGCCGGTGGTCACCTGCCCGTCGGGCCCGACGCCCATCCCGTTCGGTGCGCGCAGACCGGTGGCGTACACTTCAAGCTTGGAACCATCCGCGCTCACCTTGAGCACGCAACCCGCGTGCTGTGAGATGTCGCCATTGCCGCCGCCGCCGCCGAAGCCCGACCCGCCTCCGCGCACCGGCCCGGCCTTGACGGTGTAAAAATTCCCTGCGGCGTCGGTGTGCAGGTCGAACACAAACTCGTGGAAGCCCGGGGAGCTTGTGATGTCGTTGTTGAAACACTCGTAATGATCGGCCTCGCCGTCGTGGTTGAGGTCGTGGTAGCGCGTGATCTGGTCGCGGCCGCTCGTGTAGATCACGTCCTTGACGATGCGCAACCCCAGCGTCTCAAAGCCGCCGGAGGCGAAGCGCCGCCAGCGCAGGTTTTCCAGCGTCGCGTCGATGCCCTCGACAATCCACACGTCGCCCTCCCAGGTGCAGAGCGCGGCGCGCCGGCCGTCGGAGAAGAAGTCCAGCCCTCCAAAGCGCACGCGGCGGTTCCACGGATTTTTGTCCGGCGCGGTGAGCCGGTCGGTGACATAAGCGCCATCAGGCGTGGCGCTGGTGTTGGATTCTCCTCGTGTGACCACCGGTTGCGGCCAGCGCGCAGGGCCGCCTTTGGCGAAGTCCACCATGGCCGGCGGCCCCTCCAAGAGAACTTTAAACGCGTCCGCGCCCGTGCTCTCGCCCTGCCACAGCACAATCTTGAAGAGAGTCGCGTCGCCCGCAGGCAGGTGCAGCACGAGGCGTTTGTTCTCCTGCCATTCCATGCGGCTGGCCGCCGGAGCGCCCACGGTGCCGACGCGGGTGATGCGGGCCTGTGCCGTCAGAGTGGCGGCGTGTCCCTCGAGGCGGGCTTGGGCGTTTTCCACTTCGCAGAGCAGCACCGTCAGCGGCTGCGGGCGGGCGCCGAGGCGAATGTTACGGAGGAAGCCGGTTTGCCCTTGGCGCTCCACGCTGCCGGGCTGCTCATGGACGGAAACACCCTGAACGGTGTAGTGCAGCACCACATTCTCGCCCACGACATAGTCGCCCTTCCACTGCGCCCAAGAGCGGGGCAGCGGGCCAAAGGGTTCCTTGCGGGGGTCTTTGAAGGAGCCCTGCGTGTCGGCCCAGCCGGGGATGGCGGACGCGCCAAAGCGTTGGTCGCCGACGATGCGCGGGTGTCCGCCGTGGCTGCCATTGTAGGTCACGCCCTCGTCGTTGATATAGCCGACGTAGTTGGTCTGGCCTTTGGACACGGTGAAGCCCGGGGTCCAACCCGCCGACCATCGCAACAGGTCGGTGTCAAAACACATGAAGGCGTTTTTCCCGGCAATGATGGCCATGCCTTTGTTGGCCTTGTTGTTCGCGGGGAAGCTGGCGCCGATGCACGCTTTGGTGTAGGGAAAATCAGCCTGCAGGAGCTTGGAGAGCTTGGGACGCCAGTCGGCTGCGGGGGTGGGCGCGGCGGGCTTTTCAGCGGCGAAGAGCGGCCACGCAGCGGCGGCACAGGCCATCAGGGAGAGCACGGGGTGTTTGCACATGCAGAGGCTTAAGACGTGAGCGCGCCGGACTCATTCACCCTGAGGTGGTGGGGCGGAGTTTGACTTTTGGGCGTCGGCTGCCTAGTTTTGCCAGCCCGCAGATCGGGCTTTATTTTCTTCACGACATGAAAATCGAGGTCATTGAATTGGCGCCGTGCAAAAAACAACTGCGCGTCGAGGTGGATGCCGCCACGGTGGACGGCAAGTTTGAGGCGGTCACGACCGAGTATTGCCGGCAGGCCAAGCTCGACGGGTTTCGCAAGGGCAAGGCGCCGCGTGAGAGAGTGGTGCAGGCCTTTCAGGAACAAATCGAACAGGACGTGCGGCGCGAGCTGCTCAACGAGGGCTATCGTCAGGGGATTGCCGACCACACGCTGCATCCCGTCACCTCACCGGAGGTCGAGGAACTGGGCGGGGAGGCGGGCGGGCTAGCGCGTGGGCGCAGCTTTGGGTTTCTGGCGACGGTCGAGACCGCGCCGGTGTTTGCCTTGCCTGAGTACAAGGGCATTCCGGCCAAGCGCGAGAAGGCCACAGTCGCCGATGCAGTAGTGGATCAAGCGCTGCAGGCCTTGCGCGACCAGCGCGCACAGTACGAGTCGGTGGCGCGCCCCGTGCAGGAGGGCGACTATGTCGTCATTCACTACACGGGCACGACCGGCGGCCAGCCCATCACGGCCGTGGCGCCCTCCGCGCGCGGCGTGGCCGAGCAGAAGAATTACTGGCTGCATGTGCATGAGGACGCCGCCAAGGACCATTTCATTCCCGGGTTCACCCGCCAGCTCATTGGCGCGCAGGCGGGCGAGAAGCGCACCGTGACGGTGGAATTTCCCGCCGGGTTTGTCATCGCAGCGCTTGGGGGGCGACCGGGCGTGTACGAGGTGGAGGTGGCGGAGGTGAAGGAGAAGTCGGCGCCTGCGCTCGACGACGCCTTCGCCAAGACGTGGGGCGCTGAGAACATGGAGATACTGCGGGCGGGCGTGCGCACCGACATGGAAAACGAACGCCGCGTCAAGGCCGAGTCGGAGACTCGTGCGCAGGTGGTCGAGACGCTGCTCGACCGCGTCAAGTGCGAGCTGCCGCAGTCGATCCTCATCGAGGAGCGGCGCAATGTGATCTACAACATCATTCTCAACAACCAGCGGCGGGGCGTCAGCAAGGAGGAGATCGAGAAGAACAAGGATCAGATCCACGCCACGGCCAACATGGCCGCGCAGGACCGCGTCAAGGCCGACTACGTCATGCGCCGCATTGCCGAGAAGGAAGAGATCAACGTGCTCGAGAACGAGCTGGCCGAGCGCATTACGGCGCTGGCCAAGCAGTCCAATGCCGAGCCCCAGAAGTACTACCGCGAACTCCAGAAGGCCAACGCGCTGGGTGGCGTGCACAAGGAATTGCTGCATGCCAAGGTCGTGGATTTCCTCCTCAGCCATGCCGCGATTGAGGAGGTGGATCCTTCGCCCGCCGCCTCCGAACACGTTCACGGCCCGGACTGCGACCACTCCCACGACTAAAGCCCGTCCAAGCTGGGAATCTACGGGATCAGCCGGCGTGACATCCGGCGCAGGGCGATCGAGCCCAGCACCGCCACCGCCGCGACGAGGTAGAGCACCGAGGCCGCGGCATGGGGCGGCATCACGCCCAGACACGCGCCGCGGATGAGCGAGCAGACATGCGTGAGCGGCAGCGCCAGCGCGGCGTTGTGCGCCCAGGGGGGGAGCTGTTCCAGCGGAAAGAATGTTCCGCCAAAGAGGAACATGGGAAACACGAGCAGGAAGACCGGAAGGTTGAACGACTCGATGTTGGGCGAGAGCGCCGTGACGATGAGCCCCATGGCCGCAAAGATCATGCCGCCCAGAATCGCCAGCAAGGGCACCCACAATCCCGACGGCCACGCCACGAGGCCAAAGCAAGCCAGCATGACCGTCATGACGCTGCCCGCGAAGAGGGATTTCGTGGCGCCCCAGAGCCATTCGCCGGCGATGACGTCCTCCACGAGCAGCGGCGTCGCCAGCATCGCGTCAAACGTGCGCTGATAGCGCATGCGCACGAACGTGGAGTAGCTGGTCTCGAAGAACGCCCAGAACATCACCGCCACGGCCACGATGCCCGGCGCCATGAACTCAAGGTAGCCCAGCCGTTGCCCCTGCCACGTGACCTCCTCGACCAGTCCGCCCAGTCCATAACCAAAGGCCATCACGTAAAACACCGGCTCGAGCAGCGGCGGCAGCAGGTTGGTGTGCCAGGTGGTGAGCAGCACCTCGGCGTTGCGCCGCCAGACCTGCAGGGCCCGGTGCGAGACGTTGGCAAGCCGCATGGTCATGATGCCGCGTCCAAACTGCGGCCCGTGCGGCGCAGGAACACATCCTCCAGAGTGGCCGGGCGTGCGTACCGTTCCATCGCGGGAAACTTGGCCGCGAGGGCGGATGCGACGCGGCCGCCTTCGCTATCATACACGTAAAGGCGATCGGCCGCCGCCTCGTGCGGCCAGCCGTGTCCTCGCACAAACTCGACAACGCACGCATCGGGGCGCGACACCTCCACCACTTCGCGGCCTGCCTCCGCAGCGATCAATGCGGCGGGTCGGCCCTCCAGCACGATGCGTCCCTGGTTCATGAGAATGGCGCGATCGGCCAGGTGCTGCGCCTCGTCCATGTAATGGGTGGTGAGCAGCATCGTCCCGCCCCGCGACTTGAGCTCGCGCACTCGCTGCCAGATGAGGTGGCGCGCCTGCGGGTCCAGCCCCGTGGTCGGCTCGTCGAGCACCAAGAGGTCGGGTTGGTGGATGAGCGCGCGCGCCAGCAGCAGCCGCCGTTTCATGCCGCCAGATAGGGTGGGGATGGCGCTGCGGGCCTTCTCGGCCAACCCCATTTCAGAGAGCAACTGGTCTGCGCGAGCCCCAGCAATGCGTCCCTCCATTCCAAAGTAGCGCGCATACACCACCAGGTTTTTGCGCGCGGAAAAGTCCGGGTCCAGATTGTCCTCCTGCGGACAGACGCCCATCCGCGCCTTGGCCTCGCGTGGCTCTCGCATGATGTCCCGACCGAAGATGTGAATGCTGCCGTCGGTCAGCGGGCAAAACCCGGTCACCATGCGGATGGTGGTGGTCTTGCCCGCACCGTTGGGCCCGAGCAGCGCCACGCATTCGCCCCGCGCCACGGTGAAATCAATGCCGTCGACGGCCGTGAAGTCGCCGTACCGCCTGGTGAGGTGCCGGGCAACGATGGGTGCAGCGTCCGTCATCAATCGGGGCGCTGCAGTGTGCGGGTGGTGGCGAAAGAGTCACTCAAACTCCCGCCAGCATAAGGGCGGCGGGCGCGCAATGCCAAGACTGACGGCGCGAAATGGCTCCTTCACGCGCGGACTTAAAAGCGCGGGAGCGCGGGTGCCTTTGCAGGTGCCTTCCAATCCTTGTGCCACGGCAGCGCCCAGAGCGAGGGCAGTTTTGTGAGCCGCACGCTGCCATCCATGAAGGCCGTGTTGATGGCGCCCTCGTGCCGGTCGATGCACGCGCGGGAAAGGCCGCCGTTGCTGCCATGCAGTGAGGTCGGGGCGTCATCGCTGGCGCGGGGCAACAGGTCGGCCCAGATGCCCTCGGCAAAGATGGGCACTTCGCTGTGGCCCTGTTCCACGCGCTCGTAAAACCGGTGGCCTTCCGATGAGGCCAAGGGATGTTGCGACTGCGCCCAAGCGTTGATGGAGTAGGTGCTCGTGGCGGGCTTGGCCATTTCGCACGGGCTGCCCGGGCCGCGTGTGCAGCACCCACCACGCAGGACGAACGCCGAAACGGAATCATCGCCGCGCATCACCACCTTGAGCGTGCGGTTCTTGTCGGAGTGAAGCTGGGTGCGCATGTAGATGAGGTTGCGGTTGCTGCGCCCTTCAGGCGCGCTGGGATAAGCCGTGCCACGGTGCAACGGGCTGCGATCAATAAACGTGGCCTGATCAAACCCCGCCGGCTGGGTGTGGAAGGGTTTCTCGGGGCTGAGCAGGCTGCCCGCGCCGCCCAGGCTGTAGGAGAGAGGGCCCGCCCACTCGAAGAGTTCCCAATTGCCATCACCGCGGTCTATCTCTCCGGGCGAGAGTGAATCCTTCGACTTGCGCGTGCCGACAGAAAGCCCATCGGCCTGATGCAGGCTCTGGCCGGTCGCGGCGTCCCACACCTCCAGCGAGAAATTGGTCGGCCAGAGGTTTTCGCAGAGCAGCAGCAGCACGATGGTGCCGCCTTCCTTGTCCTGCGAGAGGGCGCACTGGCTGTCTTCATCCCCAAATTTCAGCGTGAACTCCACTGTGCCCCGGCACGGACCAAGGCCGCCGGCCACAAACGCGTAGTACTGCGGATTGCGCGCCCAGTCCTCGTGTTTCATCCCGGGCGCGCCGTTGCCGCCGCCCACCGCCGCCGCCAGAGTTGATGTGAGCGCGGATGTGTCGGCCAGCATCGGCCTTGCTGCACCGGCGAGTTCTCCCGCGCCGGCATTGCCATAACGCCATGCCGTGTGCGCATTGCCCAGCGCGTGCCGGTTATTTTTGTAGCACATCGGACAATGAAAGAGCTTGTCGTTGGAGAGGCCGTGTTCCTTGCGCAACACATCCACCCAGCCGGAGTTGTCGCCGCGCGACTGATACTCCAGCGTCCTGCCCCGGTCCTGCGCGTGGGCAAAGTAGGCCACGGCAATCTGCCGCATGTTGGCCAAGCAACGCGTGCGTTGCGCTGTTGACCGTGCCTTGGCAAGCGTGGGCAGCAACAAGGCCGCCAACACTCCCAGAATGGCGACCGTCACCAGCAGTTCGGTCAGGGTGAAGGCGAAGATGGCCTGATTGCGCGGGGTCGTGCGGGGCGCGTGTGAGTTCATGGCGTTTGGCTCCTGCACCTACATCGTGCCTGCGCCAAACGTTCTTACAAATTTAGGAACGATCAGGACTCGTTCTGGAGGGCCGCGAGGGTCTGGGGGTCGCGCACGTCCACCCACCGGCCCTCGATAACCAGCCCGGCGAGGTTGTGGCCTTGGGCGACCATGGCGGCGATGGCGTCGGTCAGCTCGTACTCGCCGCGGGGAGACTTGACCAGCTTGGCCGTGTGATCGAACAACGAAGGCTCGAAGATATAGATGCCCGCATTGTACCACGCCGTCGCGCCGGGCTTAAGCCAGCCGGACTGGCGCAGCGACTCCACCTCCTGCGCGCTGGGCTTCTCCACCAGATGGGAGAGGCGAAACTGATCGTCGAAGAAAAAGAGGCCGCCCTTGGTGACGTCCTCGCTGCCGGTGATGGTGACGACGCCCGCGTGCGCGCCCTCGCGATAGCGCTCCACCATGCGTCGGTAGGTGTCCGGCTTCACCAAGATGTCGCCATACGTGAGAAAGAAGGGCGCGCCACTCACAAAGTCCTTCGCCAGCTCGGGCGCTTTGCCGGTGCCATCCTGCACCTGCTGGCGCGCGTAGTTGATGCGCACATTCCAGCGGCTGCCATCGCCCATGTGGCGTTCCACCACGTCGGCCTTCCAGCCGGTGATGATGCAAAACTCCTCCACGCCGGCCTCGCGCAAGCCCTCTAGAATGTGCTCCAGAATGGGCTTGCCCTGCACGCGCAGCATGGGCTTTGGAATGTCGTCCGTCAGCCCGCCCATGCGCGTGCCCCGGCCGGCGGCGAGGATGACCGCCTTCATGCGCGGCGCCCCGGAAGGATTCATTTCGCTTTGCCCTGCTGCGCCACGGCGTTCATCGCGGCGGCAATCGCGGCGGCGTCTCCCAGAAAATAGTGGCGCAGCGGCTGCAGCGCGTCGTCCAGTTCGTACACCAGCGGCACGCCGGTGGGGATGTTGAGTTCCAGCACCTGCGCCTCGGTGAGGTGGTCCAAGTATTTCACCAGCGCGCGCAGGCTGTTGCCGTGCGCGGCGATGAGGACGCGCTGGCCGGCGTGCAGTTCGGGCACGATGACCTGATGCCAGTAGGGCAGGAACCGATCCACCGTGTCTTTGAGGCATTCGGTGAGCGGCAGTTCCCCGTCGGAAAGTCCGGCGTAGCGGGGGTCGCCGCCGGGATGGCGCGGGTCGCCCGGCTCCAGCGCAGGAGGCGGGACATCGTAGCTGCGCCGCCAGATTTTGACCTGGCCTTCGCCAAACCGTACGGCGGTCTCTGCCTTGTTTAGGCCCTGCAGCGCGCCGTAGTGGCGCTCGTTGAGACGCCAGTCGCGGCGCGTGGGAATCCACAGCGCATCCATCTCATCGAGCGCCAGCCACAGCGTGCGGATGGCGCGCTTGAGCAGCGAGCTGTGCGCCCGGTCAAACGCAAATCCCTGTTCGCGAAGCAGGCGCCCGGCGGTGCGCGCCTGTTCGCAACCGGCAGGAGTCAAGTCCACGTCCGTCCAGCCGGTGAACCGGTTTTCCAGATTCCATTGGCTCTCCCCGTGACGCAACAACACCAATTTGTGCATGCGAGGGCGGATGCTACCGGCGCTTGGGGCAGGTGTCACGCGCGCCTTGCGCGTTGAGTGGCGCCCGGACTCCCTGCTACGCTCATGCGCATGAGCGGCACGGAATCCACGGCGGGGCACACGGCGCGCGGCGCATGCGTCATGGACTATGGCGATGCCGCATTGGAATACGCGAGCCTATGCCAAGCTGCAGGAGTGCTCGACTTAAGTGCGCGAGGCCGGCTGTGCGTGCTGGGCGCTGACCACGTGGCGTTTCTGCACGGTCAGGTCACCAACGATGTGAAGGGCTTGGAGGCGGGGCAAGGCTGCTACACGGCCCTCACTGACAACAAGGGCCGCATGCAGGCCGACTTCCACGTATGGCGACTGGCTGGCGAGCTGCTTCTCGACACCGAGCCGGGCTTGGGCACGGTCGTGGCCGCCCGGCTGGAGCAGTTCACCGTGGCCGCAGACGTACAGGTGGCAGACGCTGCCCCGCATTTTGGCCTCGTGTCGGTGCAGGGCCCAGCCGCGGCCGAGGTCTTGAGGGCGTGCGGTCTGCCTACACCGGCGCTGTTGCGCAGCGAGGCACACGAGCACGCCCGCTTGGGTGGCCTGTATGTCATGGGCCATGCGCGGACGGGCACGGCAGGTTTTGACGTATTCGTGCCCGTGGCGACGCTGGAGGAGGTGCGGGACACACTGACAGGCGCCGCGTCTTCGGCTGGCGGTGGGCCATGCGGATGGAGTGCGCTGGAGCTTGCGCGCATCGAGGCGGGCATTCCACGGTTTGGGGCAGACATGGACGGCGCCACGCTGCCGCCGGAAGCCGGCATCGAGACGCGAGCGGTGAGCTTTCGCAAGGGCTGCTATGTGGGGCAGGAGGTGTTAAACCGAATCCAGTCTCGCGGCCACGTGAATCGGCGATTGTGTCGCCTGCAGGTGGAGGGCGGGGCGCCGCCGGTGCCCGGCGACCGACTGCATCTGGAGGGGCGTGACCTGGGCTGGATCACGAGCGCGGCTACCATCCCGGGAAAGGGCGTGCTGGCCTTGGGTTATGTCGCCCGTGCCCACGTCACTCCCGGCGCAGCGTTGCGCGTGGGACAGTCGTCGGAGGCGGTCGCGGCGGTGTTGGGCGTGGCCTAGAAATCTACCAGCTCGACCTCGAACACGAGCGTGGCATTGGGCGGAATGACGCCGCCGGCTCCGCGCGCTCCGTAGGCCAGCGCGGGCGGAATAATGAGCACGCGCTTCTCGCCCTTTTTCATATCCGAGAGGGCCTCGTCCCAGCCGGGGATGACCTCGCCCACTCCCACGGTGAACTCGAAGGGTTCGCCCCGTCGGACGGAGCTGTCAAACACCACGCCGGAGAGGAGCTTGCCGGTGTAATGCGCCTTGATCTTGCGGCCCTTGCCCGCCTTGGCGCCGTCGCCGGCTTTGGAGACGACGTACTTCAACCCAGACTGGCTGGTGACCAGCTCCGCGTTGGGGAAATCCTTCTTGAGCTTGGCCAGCACGTCGCGGATGGGCCGGTCGACCGCGTCCTTTGCCAGCGCCTTGAAGGCGGCTTCGTCGGACTTGAACGCCTTGGCCTTCTCGCCGACGCGCACGATGGTGACCGACTTGAGCGCGTCGCCCTTCTCGATGGTGTCCACGATCTTCTGGCCCTCCACGACGTGGCCAAACACCGTGTGCTTGCCATCCAGCCACGGCGTGGCCTTGTGCGTGATGAAAAACTGGCTGCCGTTGGTGGCCGGCCCGGCGTTGGCCATAGAGAGGATGCCGGCGCCGACGTGCTTGAGGTCGGGGTGGATTTCATCGGAGAACTTGTAGCCGGGGCCGCCGGTGCCCGTGCCCTCCGGGCATCCGCCCTGGATCATGAAGTCGGCGATGACCCGGTGAAAGTTGAGGCCGTTGTAAAAGGGGGTGCCTTTGGCCTTGTTGGAATCCTTGGTGCCCTCGGCCAGCCCGACAAAGTTGGCCACCGTCATCGGCGTCTTCTCAAACTCCAATTGAATCACAATCTTCCCCTTCGAGGTGTCAAACTGGGCATACAGCCCGTCCTTGAGGGCTTCGGCGGCAGTGGCGGCGGTGGCTCCGGCAATCATCATGGTGGTTAACGCGAGGGCAGTGGACGACTTGGTCTGCATGGGTGCTATCAAATCGGAATGGAGGGCGCTGGAAAGCCTTTTCTTTTGACGTGACAGGGCGCCGGCCGAGGGCGGATGGTCGCGCGCATGACCGACACGGGTGCCAAAGAGGTAGCGATCATCGAGACCGACGCCGGCCGGATGGTTGTTGAATTCTGGCCAGACGTCGCCGCACGCACCGTCGCCAACTTCAAGAAACTGGCGGGCGAAGGCTTTTACGACGGCACCGCGTTTCATCGAATCATGGCCGGTTTCATGATCCAAGGCGGCGATCCGCTGACCAAGGACCCTGACGCCGCCGACCGCTGGGGCACCGGCGGGCCTGGCTACAAGATCAAGGCTGAGTTTAACGACCGCCCGCATCAGCGCGGCGTGCTCTCGATGGCGCGCTCGTCGCATCCGGATTCGGCGGGCAGCCAGTTCTTCATTTGCTTGGGAACGGCAGACTTTCTCGACGGCCAGTACACGGCCTTCGGCAAGCTCATCGCGGGCGATGACGTGCTGGGGGCGCTGGGCGGTGCCGCTTGCGTGCCCCACGGCGGAGAGCGCAGCCGTCCCGCGAAGCGGCAGGGTGTGGTGAGCATCCGCATCGTGCCGCGCAGCGAGGCGGGTGTTTGACATGGATGCTCCCGCCCGCGAGGCACTCGCCGAAGCGCTCGTGCGGATGGGTTGCCCGCAAGCCTCTGCCGGGACGATGGCCGCGCAACTTGAAAAGCGCGCGGTGCAGATCGCCGCGCAGACCGGGCGCACGCCAGAGGATGCACTCGGACACCTATTGCGGCTGATGGCCGAGGGTGGCGCGATTGCCTCGGGCGGCGCCGCCGCGGCTCCAATCCGACCGTGGGAAAAGCTGGGTCGCAAGGTTGTGGCCGATCATCGTATTTTCCAAATCTGCACCCAGCGCCTGCGCTCGCCCCGCACGGGCCAAGAGCACGACTACGTGATTCTTGATGCGCCCGCTTGGGTCAATGTCATCGCCCTCACACCGGCGCGTGAACTGGTGATGATCGAACAGTACCGGGCCGGCTCCGACACGGTGGAACTGGAGATTCCCGGGGGCATGATGGATCTGGAGGACGCCGACCCCGTGGCCGCCGGTGCGCGAGAGCTGCGCGAGGAAACGGGCTACGAAGGTTCAGCCGCCCGGTTGCTGGGCCGCATCCTCCCCAATCCGGCGATCCAGAACAACGTCTGCCACACCGTGATCATTGAAGCCTGCGAGCTTAAACACCCCACGGAATTTGACTCCGGCGAAGACCTGGTGACGCGCCTGGTGCCGGCTGCGGAAATCCCGCGCCTGCTCTCCAGTGGCAAAATCCAGCACGCGCTGGTGTTCGTGGCGCTCTGCCAGTTCGAGGCGGCGCAGCGCGAGGGCCGCCTAGCCTGACGCGGGGCCGACCGGGGGAGACTTCTTCCAGGGCATATCCGGCATCTTGGCCGGCAGCTTGAGGTTTTCCAGCTTGGGTTGGGCCATCGCCAGTGGTCCCTCGCCGGCGGCTGGTGCGGGCTTGTCCATGTTGCCTTTCCAGCCGGCCACGCGGGCGCGCAGGCCATGATGCTCCGCACGGGCCTTGTCGCCATGCCTCATGTAAAAGAGCGACAGGTTGGTGTGGACGCGTTGCTCGTCAGGCGAAAGGGTCTCTGCTTGGTGCCCCAGTTGGATTGCCCGCGCAAAATCCCCCTGTCGATAGTGCGCCAGACTGAGGGAAAGCAGCGCCTCGAAGTGGCCAGGCTCGCCCGCCAACACGCGCTCGAAGCCCGCGCAAGCACCCGCAAAATCGCCGGTGGTGTAGGCGTAGACGGCGTCGTCGAACAGGGCTTGGAGGTCATCGCCGGGCATGGTGTTTGACACGCGAACGTACGGCAGGTTCACTCCACCGCACAAGGAGCAACTCCATGGCCCGCGGGCTGGCGCTCATTTCAACCGACTTTGACGGCACGCTGCACTCGGATGGCGAAACGCCGCCCGTGCCGGCCGCGCTGCAGCAGCGTCTGGCGTCGTTGCAGGCCTCGGGCGTGCGCTGGGTCATCAACACCGGGCGCGACCTCGAGAGCCTTCGCGAAGGGCTCGAGCGGGCATCGATGTCGGTGCGGCCGGATTTTCTGGTGACAGTGGAACGGGAGATTCATGTGGCGTCCAACGGCGACTATGCGCCACTGCGCGAGTGGAACGAAGCGTGCGCGGCAGAGCACCGGCGGCTCTTTGGCGTCATCGCCCCGCAACTGGCACCGCTGCGTGATTGGATTGCAGGGCGATTCAACGCGGCGGTGTACGAGGATGAGTTCTCGCCGTTCTGTCTCATCGCCCAATCCAATGCCGACGCCGACGCCATCGAGGCGGAGTTTGCCAGACGATTCGCGGGAACACCCGCGCTGGCGTTCGTGCGAAACGACGTGTACGCGCGGCTGTCGCACGTGGATTACAACAAGGGAACGGCGCTGGGGGAAATCGGGCGGCGATGCAATCTGTCGGCAAGCCAGACGCTGGCGGCGGGGGATCATTTTAATGACCTGCCCATGCTGCAGCAGCAGTTCGCCTTCTGGCTGGTGGCGCCGGGCAATGCCGTTTCACAGGTGAAGGCGCAGGTGCGGCTGCAGCAGGGATTCATCAGCTCCCGGCGCTGCGGCTGGGGCGTCTTGGAGGGAATCGACTGGGCGCTGGGCGGCAGGGGGGGATGAGGGGTGAAATCAACCGGAAAGGGCTTCGCCGGGTTCGGCGTTGACAGGGGGAAGTTTGGTGATATTTTTGCCCCTCCTGAATTGCTGCTCCAAGGGACGGCTTCTTTCCGCCGGACGGTGGCGCGGCATATCTTTTAGAGCGAGCTGACATGAGCGAAAGCACTGCGAAGGCAACCGCCAGCGGCGGCGGCCCCAAGATTTCAAAGGTGTCCGAGGCGGTCATCCGCATCGCGGGCAATTCCCAGGATGGCATCCAGGCCATCGGGGGGTTTCTGGCGCGGCTGGCGGGCCGGAGCGAGCAGGAGGTCATGACGTTCATGACCATCCCCTCCACCATTTCCGGCGGCCCCTCGATTTTCCAGGTGCGCATCGGCTCGGGCGAAGTGCTCTCCTCGGGCGACGAGGCCGATGTGTTGCTGGCGTTCTACCAGCACTCGTACGAGAATCATATCGGCTTTCTCAAGGATAGCGGGGTGGTGTTGTACGACTCCAGCCACGTGACGCCCAATGAGGACTGGCAGAAGAAATACCGGCATGTGGGTGTGGGCATCTCCGAGCTGACCGTCGAGGCCATCGGTGGCACCGCCAAGGACAAGGGGAAAAACATCTTTGCGCTGGGGCTGGTGGCGCGGATGTTCGATCTGGACGTGTCCAAGCTGGAGCGGCTCATCGACGAGCGGTTCCGTGGCAAGGTGTCCACGGTGGCCGAGACGGCGCTGACGGCATTCCGCGCGGGCTACGGCTACATGCAGACGTCGCTTGCCGAGCACTACCAGTTCACCCCGCCGCAAAAGCGCGGCAAGGAGCAGGTGGTGATGAACGGCAACGAGGCGCTGGCGTACGGGCTTCTGGCCGCCGGCGTGCGCTTTGGCGCGGGCTATCCCATCACGCCGTGGTCGGATCTCATGGAAATCCTGCGCAACGAGCTGCCCAAGTATGGCGGCACCTTCGTGCAGGCCGAGGACGAACTGGCGGCCGTTTCGATGGCGCTGGGCGCGAGCTATGCCGGGCGCGTGGCCGTCACCGGATCCAGCGGCCCGGGGCTTTCCTTGAAGGGCGAGGCCATCGGCTGGGGCGTGATGGCAGAGATGCCGCTGGTGGTGGTGGACGTGCAGCGCGGCGGCCCCTCCACGGGCATGCCGACCAACATCGAGCAGTCCGACCTCAACATCGCCTGCTTCGGCGGCCATGGCGACAGCCCGCGCGTGGTGCTGGCGCCGGCCAGTGTGGAGGATTGCTTTTACACCGCCATCGAGGCCGTCAACCTCGCGCGGCGTTACAGCGTGCCCGTCATCATCCTCACCGACCAGGCCATCTCCACGCGCATCGAGGCGTTTTCAATGCCGGACCTCAAGACCGTGGTGCAGGACATCACGCCGGATCTTTCGACGCGCGCAGACCACAAGCCCTACGATCTCAAAGCCGCCGATGGGGTCACACGCCACGCCGCGCCGGGCACGCGCATCGAGTCGGGGGTGTACCCGGTGGTCACGGGCCTTGAGCACGACGAGCTGGGGCACCCGACGAGCTCGCCCAAGCTACACCTGGCCATGACGGCCAAGCGCCGCCGCAAGCTGCAGGCCCTGGCGCGCACGCTTCCCAAGCCGGAGCTTTTTGGCGCACCCGAAGGCAACGTGCTGCTCGTGGGATGGGGCTCCACCAAGGGCTCGCTGCACGAGGCGGTGGAAGTGGCGCGGGCGGCGGGCGACAGCGTCAGTTGCCTGCACATTCGCAATGTCAGCCCATTGCCGGAGGGGCTGGAGCAGATTTTCGATGGCTTCAACCACATCTTCGTGGTGGAGGTCAATGATGAGGGACTTTACGGATACGGCCAGCTGGCCGGCCTGTTGCGTGCGCGCTATTGCGACGGGCGCATTCAGGGCATCAACAAGACCGACGGGCTGACGTGGCGCGTGCGCGACGTCCTCGCGCGAGTCAAAGAGAAACTCGCCTCCCCGAAGAATTCATGAGCACACCCCTTGCCGAGGTTGAACGCAAGCCGCTGACCAAAAAAGAGCTGGCGGCCGAGCATCCCACCTGGTGCCCCGGGTGCGGCGACTTTTCCGTGCTGGCCCTCTATTTCAAGCTGATGGAGAAGCGCCGCATCTGGCACGAAAAGGTGACCACCGTCGCGGGCATCGGCTGCTCCAGCCGGTTCCCCTACTTTGTGCAGGCGCACGGCGCCCATTTCATCCACGGCCGCGCGCTGCCCTTTGCCACGGGCCTTTCGCTGAGCCGGCCAGACCTGCACGTGTTTGTTTTTGGTGGCGACGGCGACGCGTTTTCAATCGGCGGCAACCACTTCAATCACTGCGCGCGCAAGAACGTCAAGCTGACCTATCTGGTGATGGACAATCAGGTGTACGGCCTCACCAAGAAACAGACTTCGCCCACTTCGCCCATTGGGTTCAAGAGCAAGACCGACACGTGGGGCGCGCAGGACGAGCCGGTCAATCCCATGCGGCAGGCGTTGACGGCCGGTGCGACCTTCGTGGCGCGCACCACGCACACCAATCCCAAGCATCTGCTCGAAGTCATGGAGCAGGCGATGGATCACGACGGCTTTAGCTTCATCGAGTGCTTAAGCGAATGCACGGAGTTCTTTGAAGGCGCCTTCGATTCCTCCAATCCCCGCAAGGGCGGAGAATTTTTGGAGATGCCGCAAGGCCACGATGTCACCGACGAGATGGCGGCGTACCGGATTGCGGGTGTGCCCTTCCCCGGCCACTTTGGCGTGTTCTACAAGGTCCAGAAGACCACCAAGAACGCCAAGGAGGCGGAGATCAACCGGCGCCTGCGCGAGAAGGTGAAGGGCCTCGAGGACTGGCAGATTCTCCAGCAGAACTTTGACCGCATGAAGTAAGTTGCCGTCGGCTCCGCGCTCTTTGAATAGCGCGCACACACCCCCGCGTCACAAGCCCTGATGCAAATGCAGCCCACCCCATGTCGCGGGCCGGTTTCGCGCCGCTCCTTTCTGGAGATTGGCGCGTCCTCCATCTGCGGCTTGGGATTGGGTGGTCTGCTGCAGGCTCGCGCGGCCTCCACGCCGGCTGCCCGGCCATTCCCCGACACGTCGGTCATCTTCGTGTGGTTGCCCGGCGGCCCGCCGCACATGGAGATGTACGACATGAAGCCGGATGCGCCGGCGGAATTTCGCGGCATTTTCTCTCCCATCAAGACCAACGTGCCCGGCATGGAGGTGTGCGAGCTTTTTCCGCAGCACGCCCGGTGCGCGGACAAGTACACGATCATCCGGTCCATCGCCCACGAATTCGCCGACCACGGCGGGGGGCACAAGCGCTTCCTCACCGGGCGTCTTCCCGCCACCCCCACGGGCTTTGTCAACGATGCGCCCATGGTCGGCTCCATCGCCTCGAAGGCGCTGGAAGGCAAGCGCCACGCCGACGGCCTTCCCAATTACATCGGCCTCATTCGGGCGGGTCGCGACCAGATCGACACCTTTAGTTTTGGCGCCGCCTATCTCGGCAGCCAGACCCATCCTTTCATCGTCAATCAGGATCCCAACGAGCCCGGGTTCAAGGTGGACAACATCGCGCTTGATGGCGGCATGGCGGCGCGACTGGACGACCGCGCCACCCTGCTCCGGGGCTTTGACAAGCTGCGCCGCGACGTGGATGGCAGCGGCTTGGTGCGCAACATGGATGTGTTTAACCAGCGTGCGCTGGCCATGATGACCAGTCCGCGCGTGCGCGATGCCTTTGATTTGAGCAAGGAATCCACGCAGGTGCGCGACCGGTTCGGGCGGCACCCTTGGGGACAGCGTGCGCTGCTGGCGCGCCGTCTGGTCGAGGCCGGCGCCAGCTGGGTCACCGTGGAAATGGAGAACCCCTACGGGGCCGGCGGCATTCCCTGGCTCAAGAACGGCGTGTACAACTGGGATTCCCACGCGGTCAACTGCCACCTCTTTGATGACGCGCGCGTGCGTTTTCCCCTGTACGACAAGGTCATCACCGCCTTGGTGGAGGACCTGCACTCGCGCGGTTTGCAGCGCAAGGTGATGCTGATTGTCACCGGAGAATTTGGGCGCACCCCGAGGCTTAGCGTGCAGAAGGGCACCGGAACGGGCGTCGACCAGCCCGGCCGTGATCACTGGCCGCAGGCCATGAGCATGCTGGTGAGCGGCGGCGGCATGCGCACCGGCCAGATCATTGGCGCCACCAACGCCAGGGGCGAACATCCCATCGAACGCGCGATGACCCCCAATGACCTTTGGGCCACCGTGTTTCAACATCTGGGCATCGACCTCGATCTTTCCTTCCCCGACCATCAAGGGCGCCCGATGCCCATCCTGCCCTTCGGCGAGCCGATCCCGGAGCTTCAGCCCGTCACCTGACGAGGCTTGCCCGACGGACCTGCCATTGGCGGTTCTTGGCTCCCTGGGCGACTGCTGCCCCCGCACCTTTAGGTTTGGCTCCCCATGGAAGAAGGCTCATAGAATTGGGAGAAATGAAGGAGCCCACATGATGATCCGGATCATTCCCCTGCTGGCCGCAACAGCGATGCTGGCGTTGTCGGCACCTCCAGCGGCTGCCCCGCGGCCCAACATCCTCTGGATTACCAGCGAGGACAACGGCCCCAATCTGGGCTGTTACGGCGACCCTGACGCCATCACCCCAAATCTGGATGCACTGGCCCGGCGCAGCGTGCGTTACCTCCACTGCTGGTCGGGTGCCCCGGTTTGCGCGCCGGCACGCACCACAATCATCTCGGGAATGTACCCCGCCAGCACCGGCTCTGAACACATGCGCAGCATGGTGCGTTTGCCCGAGGGCTTTGGGATGTTTCCTCAATCTCTGAGGGGCGCAGGCTATTACTGCACCAACAACAGCAAGGAGGATTACAACCTGCAAAAGCCCGGCAAAGTCTGGGACGAGTCCAGCCCCAAGGCCCACTGGAAAAGCCGCGCGCCCGGCCAGCCCTTCTTCGCCGTGATCAATCACACGATCACGCACGAGAGCCAGATTCGCAATGACATCGCCGCCGAGCACCGCGTGCATGACCCCGCGCGGGTGAGTGTACCGCCCTACCATCCCGATGCGCCAGAAGTGCGCAAGGACTGGGCGCAATACCACGACCGCATCACGATGATGGACAGATTGGTGGGGCAGAATTTGAAGGAACTTGATGACGCCGGGTTGGCTCAAGACACCATCGTCTTCTACTACGGCGATCACGGCTCGGGAATGCCTCGCCACAAGCGCTGCCCGCAGAATTCGGGCCTGCGTGTGCCACTTCTGGTGCATGTCCCGGCCCGGTTCCAGCATCTGGCACCGGCTGCGCACCGCGCCGGCGCCGCCACCGAGAGGCTCGTGGGATTTGTGGATCTGGCACCCACCGTATTGAGCCTGGCGGGGGTCAAGATTCCTGGACACTTCCAAGGCGTCGCCTTTCTGGGCGCGGCTGCGGGGCCTGAGCGAGAGTACCTTCATGGCTACCGCGCCCGCATGGATGAGCGGCTGGACTTGGTGCGGTCGGTGCGCGACCGGCGCTACGTGTACGTGCGCCATTACATGCCGCACCTGCCCTATGGCCAGCATGTGAGCTACATGTTCCAGACGCCCACCACACGCGTCTGGAAGGAGCGCTTTGACGCGGGGACCCTCCCCGAAGCACAGGCCGCCTTCTGGAAGTCCAAAGCGCCAGAGGAACTTTACGATCTCCAGGAAGACCCCCATGAACTGGTCAACCTGGCGACCTCCCCGAAGCACGAGCAGGTGGTACAGCGATTCCGAATGGCACAGCAGGCGCACGCACTGGCCATTCGCGATGTCAGCCTTCTGCCCGAGGCGCTGATGCATACCCGCGCCGCCTCCACCACCCCATATCAATACGGGCACAGCCGCGCCTACGCGATTGAAGCCATCCTGAACGCGGCTGGAAAGGCTTCGCAATCGCATCCCAATGCCACGCCGGAACTGGTGCGCATGCTTTCCAACGGCGAAGCCGGGGTGCGCTACTGGGCTGCACTGGGCTTGCACATGCGTGGCAAGGCCGGCGTTTTGGCAGGTGAAACTCCGCTGCGGGCTGCCTTCAAGGACGAATATCCGGACGTCCGCATCGCAGCCGCCCAGGCATTGGCAATTCACGGCAATGAGGCCGACCGACGCCACGCTTTGGAATTGCTCGTGGAACTGGCCGATCCACGACGGCACGCCTACTACGTCAACGTGCACGCTTGGAACGCATTGGACGCACTCGATGCCGTCGCAAAACCGGCTGCGAAGGCATTGGCTGCTTTGCCTTTGCAGCATCCTGAAGCCCACAACCGCGAGGGCGATTACCTCCAACGGCTCTCGCTAAAGACCCTTGCCGACTTGAGGTTGCAGCCATAGGCCAAGCCTCAATTGGCCTGTGAATGGACTGCGAATAGAGATCCCGCTTCGCGCGGGGCCCGATTGGATGCGCCCTCGGAAACGCCACATTATATGCCTATAATGGGCATCCGCGAGTAGCATTGGCTGGCAGAAGCACGAGTTCTGCAATGTGAATAATTTGTGAAAAACTCCTTGTCCGAAGAGGGGGGATTTGATAGCCTCTTCCTTCCGGTCAAGGAGTTACGGGCACTTTCCACCCTGCCATGAGTATCTCTGTCGATGGAGTCAGTCTGGGCGGCGCATTGTCGGCCTCGGTCATACGCGCTCAAGACGCGTTGGCTGCGGCGCGCACGGCTGCGGCGACCGCCAAGCCATCCATCGCTGCATCGGTTTATTCTGCTCAAAGCACACGGCCACAAGGAAGTGTGGACGTTTCTCAGATGGCGCAGCGCGCCGGTGCCGCCGTTGCGCTTCTTCGTCAGAACGAGCCGAACAACCCGCTGCTGCCTTTGGCTGATGGAATCCATGCCATGGTTCGCGCAGCCCAAGGCGACATTTTTAGTGTCATGGCGGATGTTTCACAGCTTCGAAACGCCTACAATTTTGCCCTTGATTCAGGCGAAAAACTTCTAAATACGCCATTTTTGTCGGCTCTTGATTGATTAATCTCTGGCATCCTCATGCCGGCGGATGAGGGGTGCCCGTGAATAACTTGTTCGTTGCGCCCAAAGCCATGCGGTGCTATTGGTTTACGACGATTTCCATTGAGCCGTCGGCTCCTTGAACATGATCGAGATTGGAAATGTAGCATCGGGAGGCAGCCTGCAGGGGCCGCGGATTGATTTGCATCCGGCGGCGCAACGGCGCGCGCCCATTGCGCCCCTCACCGATCGGCCGGTGGCGCCTGCCGCGCAGGCACTCCAGGACACCACGTCTTCGGCGACGGCTTCCATGCGCGCCGTTGCCGAAAGGGCCAGGGCTGCAGCGGCTGGTTTGCCCGATGGGGACGCGCTCAAGCGCTTCGCACGAGGAATTGCAGATGACCTCGGTGGTGGCGCCATTTCAGGCATGGGGCGGCTGGGATCGTTGCGCAACGCGCACGAGTTCGCTTTGGTAGCGAATGAAGCTCTGCAAGGTTCGCGCCAGCTTCAGCCCTTCGAATAATTCGCCGATCGAGCAGGGCACCCCAGGACCGCCTTAAGGTTTTCCTTCATTACCGAGCCAGTGTCACTGGCACACTTGGCTCCAAACCAGGACAGTAGGCGGTTGGGATGAAAACTGTGAGGCCGCGTTCAGAGCATTTTCTTTTGAAAAAATGGTTGCATCTCACGGCCCGAGCGTTATCATTATTAAGATTAACACTTAATTAATCATACTGATGTCTCAAACCGAGAAAGCCCCAACACACAACGAGGTCATCAAGGAGGCCATCCCGACTCTCGCGGGCAATATCGCCGCGACGATGGCGTCGGGCACCGACCAGTTTTCGGCCGACGACCAGCAGTTCACCAAGTTCCACGGCATCTATCAGCAGGACGACCGCGACCTGCGCAAGACGCAGAAGAAGTTCATCATGATGATCCGCGGGCGCATCCCTGGCGGCATCATGACCCCGGCGCAGTGGCTCACGTTTGATGACCTCGCCACGACCCACGGCAACCACACACTGCGCATCACCACGCGGCAGAGCATCCAGTTCCACGGAGTCGTGATGTCGGGCTTGGGCCCGTTGGTGAAACGCATCAACGACTGCCTGCTCTCCACGCTCGCCGCGTGCGGCGACGTGAACCGCAACGTGATGGCGTCGCCCGCGCCGGCCCAGAATTCCGCGCGCGCCGCGATGCTCGCTGACGTGCACCAGATTGTCGCCGCGCTCGCGCCCAAGACCAACGCCTACCACGCCATCTGGATTGACGGCGTGCAACTCAACCTCGACGACCCGGCGAACAGGGACTTCGCAGACCCGCTCTACGGCAAGACCTACCTGCCGCGCAAATTCAAGACCGCGTTTGTGCTGCCGCCGGTGAACGACATGGACGTCTTCACCAACGACCTTGGCTTCATCGCCATCGTCGAGAACGGCCAGATCGTCGGCTACAACCTTGCCGTCGGCGGCGGCATGGGCCGCACGCATGGGCAAACAACGACGTATCCGCGTCTGGCCGACGTGCTGGGTTTTTTCGCGCCGGAACACATCGTCGCCGTGGCGAAGGCGGTGCTGACCGTCCACCGCGATTTTGGCGATCGCACCGACCGCAAGCACGCGCGGCTCAAATACGTCGTCGCCGAGCGCGGCGTGGAGTGGGCGCGCACCGAGATTGAGAACCGCGCGGGCATCAAGCTCGGAGCCGCCAGACCGTTCCACTTCACGACCACGAGCGACGCCTACGGCTGGCACGAGGCACTCGACGGAACCCATTTCCTCACGCTGTTCGTGCAATCGGGGCGCGTGAAGGACACCGAAGGCCGGCGACTCAAATCGGCGCTGCGAGCCGTCGCGCAGAAGTTTGGCAACGTCGAGTTTCGCCTCACCGCGAATCAGAATGTCATTCTCGCGAACGTCGCCACGGCGGACAAAGCTGCCGTGAACGCGCTGCTCGCCGATCACGGCGTGCGCACCGAGAACCAGGCCAGCCTTCTGCACGGCGCTGCGCTGGCGTGTCCCGCGCTGCCCACGTGCGGATTGGCGCTGGCCGAGAGCGAGCGCGCGCTGCCCGGCCTCATTGACCGCATCGAGATGCTCTTGTCCGAGCTTGGACTTGGCGGCGAGGAGATCGTCATTCGTTCCACCGGTTGCCCCAACGGCTGCGCGCGCCCCTACATGGCGGAGATTGGATTCGTGGGCAAGGCGCCGGGCCGCTACCAGCTTTGGTTGGGCGGCAATGCCTCG
>SXGR01383708.1_pt1 | contig 28967 bp, 24 predicted proteins | sample 3174711 | NCBI WGS metagenome assembly SXGR01 (sample SAMN11356860, study PRJNA531348) | freshwater metagenome | isolation source: freshwater sample F1-60 | place: China: Fuxian Lake, Yuxi | collected 2017-12-25
CAGGCGACCACACAGAATCGCGATGTAGACGACATTGTCGATGCCGAGGACGATCTCAAGGGCACTGAGCGTGACGAGCGCGAGAGCATTGTCGACGGTCAGGAGGTCCATGGGGCGGGCTACGATAGCAAGCCGATGTTCGTCCTTTCACCGTCACGGCGACGACTCGCCTTTCGCGCAGTGGGGCTGCTTCTCTCGGTGGCCGCAGTCGCCGGGATGAGCGCGATTCAGTCACCGCCCGTTGTCATCAGTCCCGCACAGATTGATTTCGGCAAGGTGAAACCGGGGACGCGGCACGCGGGCAGTTTCTCTATCGCCAATCAGGGCACCACGCCCATCACCGTGAAGTCTGTGGTGCCAAGCTGCAAGTGCACCGGGGTCACTGCGCTCGCCGGGACCGTCATCGCAGCTGGCGCCTCGGTGAAGCTCGACGCAACGCTCGATGTACCCACAACACCGGGCGAAAAGGACGCGAAAGTCTTTGTCACCTTTGAGGGGTTTGCGCAGCCGATCATTGCCCTCCTCAAGGCGGATGCGACCCTTCCAGTCCGTGCGAGTCCGGCCTACATTGATGCGCTCAAGGGAGTCTCGACCGGTCTCGTGAAGCTTTCAAGCGAGGACGGGAAGCCGTTCACGATCCTCAGCGCAGGGGGCCAGCCAGCCGTGTGTGAGGGGTTTCATCCCGCAAGCGATCAGCCGCGCAGCGAGTACTCCCTGCGGTGGACCGCACCAATGGAACCGTGCGAGACAATGCCCCTGTGGTGGGTCGTTGAAACGGATCGCGCTGACTGTCCGATCATCGCGCTGCGCATTCGCCATGAGTGCACAGGATCGCGCGCGGACCCGACGAAGGCCGATCGATTCTGGTTCTTCCCCGAGCCCATCGCCGTGGCCGGACGCGTCGAGCCTGGGGCATCCGTGCTCGTCACGGTGCCGATCGAGCACTACAACCCCAAGGGGCGAGGAGCAGTTGTCCGCCCCGACTGGAACGCAGTGAAGTCTGTGCGCTCACTCTCGCCGCAACTGGTGGCGACGCTTGAGGACGCCCGCCCCGGATCGCGCGAAGATGCCGCCCTCACCATCCGCGTGTCGCCTACGGCGGGCGCGTCGGGCCTTCTCATCATTCCTGTCGAGGTCGAAACCGCGACGGGTCGCGGGTCATTTCCCGTCGTCATGCAGGTCGTGCGCGGATCAGGAACTCAGTGATGAGCCTGCCCGTCGTCAACTTCATTGACGCGGATGAAGTGATCGCGGTGCTTGAGGGGGCGGCCGACGCGATGGAGACATCGCCGCTGCGAAAGGGGTCGAGCGTCGTTCTGGCGAGTCGCGGCAAGCTCCTCTTTTCGGGCGATGTTCACGACTATCCGGGACACCTCGAAGCGATCGTGCACTTGGCCGCACTCGAGGAGTCACCAGACAACCATGTCGTTCTGCACGAACTCATCCATGGTGAGCGGCTCCTTGATGGAATGGATCTCTCGTACCGAAACCTTGCCAGGGTGGCGACGCTGGTGCTCAGGTTCCCAGCGCAGGTGCACCCGATGCTCGCGAATCATGAGCTCGCGCAGTGTTTCCGTGTGGCCGTCAGCAAGGGAGGGGGCGACCAGGTCGCGATGTTCGACGCTGGGCTTGAGTATGTATTCGGCGGCAGAGCCGAGGAAGTAGCGACCGCGATCAGAGACTTTGTCCTTGCGATGCCGCTGGCCGTGCGCGCATTGAACGGAATCTGGTGCTCGCACTCGATTCCGGCGCAGGGCGACTTCGATCCTGCCATCTTCGATCGCGCCTTGGAAGACACGGACTATCGCGGGCCGCTTGGTGGAGCGTGGCAGGTCGTCTGGGGACGCTCCCAAGATCCGCAGCATGTGCGCGCTTTGCTCGATCGGTTTGGGGCGAAGTTGTTCCTTGTCGGCCACTGCCACGCGGAGATGGGGATTGAGAGTCCCGCCGACGGACTCGTTGTCGTCAACAGCGATCACGCGCGCGGGATGGTTGTTTCGATCGACCTCGCTGCGCCGGCGCCGAGTGCGCGTGAGGTCGCGGGCACGGCGACACCACTCGTGAATCACCTCGATCCAGCCTGATGCGCGGCGTGCTCGCGATCGAAGGAAGCCAGCGCGTTCTCGGCGTGGCGCTCGCATGTGGTGGCGACGAAATCGTCTCCGTGGAGTCGACCGAGGATCCAAGGGAGCGAGACCTGCTTCTGCCGGCCATCAACGAACTCTGTGGCCGAGGACGGATGCTCGCGACGGACCTGAAGGCTGTCGCGGTCTCGACCGGCCCCGGCGGCTTCACTGGACTGCGGGTATCGGTGGCGACCGCGAAGGGCCTCTGTGAGGCCCTGGAGATTCCTGCGATCGATGTCCCGTCGGCGCTAGTGGCTGCAGCGGCAACGATGGGCGACTGGTCAGTTGTCGCGCCTCGCGTCGTGGTCGCACTGGCATCCAAAGGGGAGAGGTGTTGGGCGTCCAACATCGTGATCGATGGCTCTGGCGAGCTTCGCGTCGAGTGGGAGTGTGCGGTGGGCATTGACGAGTTTGTGCGCTCGGCACCGGCAGTCGTCGTGGCTGATGATTACCTGCCCGCGCCCATGCGCGAATGGTGCAAGGGGAGTGGGATCCCACTTGTTGTGCCTCGGTTCTGCGCGGTGACCTGTCTTCGTGTGGCGATGGCGAAGTTCGGGCGGGGGGAGACAGTTGATGCGATCGATCTCAGGCCGCGATATCCGCGCGAACCCGAGGCCGTGACGCTCTGGCGCGCGCGACAGGCGGAATAGTCACCAGAAAGCGGGGGGCTTCGCTGAAGTCAGCCTCGGGAACTCCCGATGTGCGATCAGGTGCCCCATGACCAACCGTGAACTTGACCCCCGAACCCTTGGCCGCGCCACCGTACTTCTGGTGGGCTCGCCCGGTGCTCCGGCCTCGGGGCCGCTCGAAGTCGTGTGCGCTCGCGATGGGTGGGATCTCCGGATCGACCGTGCCCGGAGCGCGTGCGACGCGATCCGGTCGCTTCGTTCGCGGGGCGCCGACCTCGTCGTGATCGACCTTGATGGCATGGGTCACCGTGCGCGTTGGATGGCCCACGCGGCGCGAATCGCACAGCCCAGCGCGGCGATCGTGGTGGTCGGGCAGTGGCCCTCGTCCGACGCGACCCGAGCGTGCCTCCGAGCTGGGGTCTCGGAGTGGATCGACGCCGATTCGTGGATCGTGACCGACTCACTGGTGAATCGCCTCGGTGCGTTGCTGGCTCGCGCTGTGACCGATCGGCTCGGTGTCGATCGCATCGCGGTGCTCGAGAGCGCGTGCCGGCGCCTCTCCGAGGAGCGCTCGCAACTGCAGAGGAAACTCGGTGGCGCGTCTGCGAACTTGGCCGGTGCCGAGGACATCGCACGCGATCGAGAAGGGTTGGCCGCGATGCAGGCTGAGTGCCGGACGCTGCTTTCGCAAGAGGCCGAACCCGAGCTCATTGTCGAGATCGCCGCGAACTATCTCGTGTCGCGCCTTGGTCCAACGAATGCCGCGCTGCTCGTGGCCGAAGGCGAGTCCTTCAGGCTCGCGGCATATGTGCGCGATGACCTCACGCGCCGCGCGGCGGGGAAGGTGCTCGACCAACTGTCGTCGTCATGGGCAACCCGCATCGCGGCGGCATCATCACCCATTGTCCTGCAGGAGGGAAGTGCTCCGCGCGAAGGATGCGAGGGTCTTGCGGCCGTGTTGCCTGGGCGATCGATTCTGGCGTTCTCCTGCAACGGTGCCCAGAGCACGCGTTCACGCGGAGTTGTCGTCCTGTTCCGTGACAGCCAACGACCCTACGGAGACGGCGACATTCGCGTCGCGCGCGCTGTCGGCGCGGCGCTCGGGTACGCCCTCGATCGAACCGACCGCATATTGAATCGCGCGACGCCAAAGTGGCCGACCGAGGCGCCCGAGTGCCCCGAAAGTTGATGGGCGGTTGACGGGGCGCGGCAAAGCGCCGCATTCCTCATCAGCGCGCGGCCGTGTGCGTGTGGTGGACGGAACGCGGCGGAGCTTGTCAGCTCGGCAGCGCTGAATCGCGCAGGCGAACGAGGATCGTGACCCCACCCTTCACGCGGGCACCCTTCGTGACGAGGATGGCTTCCACCAAGGCGCGCGGGACGATGAGCTCTGTCGTCGACCCGAACTTGATCATCCCGAACCGCTGCCCGCGCGAGAGGAGGTCGCCCACTCGCAGAGGGCAGACGATTCGTCGGGCGATGGCACCCGAGACCTGCCTCACCCCGAACCGGATCCCCGTCGGCGTGCGGAGGCAGAGCAGATTCGACTCGTTGACCCGTGCGCTCTCTTCGGTGCGCGCATCGAGGTATCTCCCTGGCATGTGCCGCATATGAACGAGCTCCGCGTCGCATGGCATGCGGTTGATGTGCACATCAAGCACACTCAGAAAGATGCGGACGATCACTGCCGGACCGTCGACCGATTCATGGCTCGGGACATCGATCACCGCGGACACGACACCGTCGGCCGGGCTCACGAGGTCCTTCGTGTCGTCGGTCGCGGGCCGGCGCAGGAGTGGGTCGCGAAAGAACCCAGCGACCACGATCCACACAAAGATGCTCGAGAGTGCAATCCATTGATTTGGCCAGAACCAGACAATGATCGCGACAGCCGCCGCGGTGGCGAGTCCCCACTCACGAACACCGTAGCGAGAGAGCGTCACTCGATCGCGCGGCCGACGAAGAACCCGATGCCGCCGGCAACGATTGTGCCACCAGCGAGCGCCGCCAACCACATCAGGAGGTCACCGGTGACCATGCCTGCCATCGCCGATCCGCCACCCATGCGGGTGCTCACCACGATCGTGGCGACAAGGATGATCGAAGCGAGAGCACCGGCAAGCAAACCGATGCTGAGACCGCTCGCCGCAGTATCGACGGCAATCGACGCGGCCGGAACGAGTACACCGGGCGATCCCATCGGTGCTCCGATCGATGACGGCGCGATCGCTTCGTCGGCTTCGGCCCCACCGCCGTCGGCAAAGAGGTCATCGGCGCCGCTGAGTGCAACTCCCTCAGAGTCGACACCGCCATCGCCTGGATCTTCGAGGAGCGCCGCTCCCATCGTCGACTGGTCAGCATCGCCCGCGAGATCCAGCATGCCGCTCCCGGACCCAACGGTCTCAAGGTTGAGGCTGCCCGAGTCGCTCGGCGCGTTCATTGGAAGGCCATCTGAAGAGTCCGAGCGATCCCTTGGTGCGCGCGAACCCGACCGCGCCGCCATGGAGCCACTGAGATCAGCGCTACGGGGGGTCTTCGCAGGGGCGCCGCTGTCGGCGAGGCCGACACCGCCACTTGACGCGCCGCCCGAGCCGGCGGGGGCTTCGAGTCCAAGATCGAGGTCGAGTCCGAGGTCGAGAGCCGACCCGGCACCTGAACCCCCCGCTCCGCCTGTTGCGGGCGAAGGAGTATGAATGGCACTCTTGCCCGCCGAGTCGGCAAGACCGATCGGCGCGTGGCTGCCAGACTGATGGAAGTCGGCGATCGAGGATCCTTCGCTCGCCATTGGACCCGAAGTCGGCGCAGGTGCCGCTCCAGAGTCCGCCATCGAAAGCGCGTCATCGAGTCCGAGGTCGAATTCACTCGCGGAGCCTTCAGCCGTCCGCGACCCCGTGTCTTCGAACTTCAGGTCCCCGAGGTCTCCACTGCCCGAGAGGTTCAGTGGCGCATCCGAAGCGGAGTTCGTTCCGAGCGACAGGTCGAGGTCTCCGACATCGTCGGTCACAAGCTGGTCTATGGCCGCCCTCTTGAAGTGAGGGGTGTTGTGCATCACGAACTGCTCAAGCTGACCGTTTTCGACCATCGCGTGCAAGTCGGCGCCGGTCTTGCCGAGTTTCGCGGCAGCCTCATCGATGGTGTAAAAGAGCTTTGCCATGGGTGGGATGGGAAGTGCCTACGCTACGGAGCCAATGGCGGTTGCGCAAGCAAGGGAACGGACCATTGTAGCAAACGCAAAGGCAGCACAGCGGGTTGCGTTATGGTTCTCGGAATCGGCTCGCAAGTTCCCGTGGCGCTCGCGAAGGTCGCCCTACGGATCGCTCGTCAGCGAGTTCATGCTGCAGCAGACGCAGGCCAGCCGTGCCGTGGAGGCGTGGCGCGTGTTCATGCGGCGATTCCCGACGATCTCTCATCTCGCTCGTTCGCGCGAGGCCGCCGTGGTCGCGTGTTGGAGAGGGCTCGGGTACTACCGGCGCGCGCGCTTCCTGCACGCTGCCGCGCGAGCTGTGGTTGCTGAGCACGGGGGGATGATTCCGCGCACGGCAAGTGCGCTGCGGGATCTTCCCGGAGTTGGGCCGTACACGGCGGGGGCGATCAGCTCAATCGCATTCGGGCTGCGCGAGCCGATCGTGGACGGCAATGTTGTGCGCGTGCTCTCACGCTTGCACGCTCGGCGATTCAATCAGCGACTCGCCTCGGGCCGCAATGAGCTGTGGCGCATGGCGCGCGAGTACATCGATGGAGCGCGGAATCCCGCGCGTGCCAACGAGGGGTTGATGGAACTTGGAGCGACCGTGTGCACGCCGAGATCGCCGCGCTGTGGCGGATGTCCGCTGCGGTCCATCTGCCGCGCACAGCGCTTGGGGCTTCAAGCGAGTTTCCCCGGAGTTCCGGCGCGTCGCCGAGTGCGGCGTATCGCGATGGCGGCCATTGTCGTGCATAGGGGCGGGAAAGTCGCGCTCATGCGCCGCGGCGATTCGGGGCTCTGGTCATCGATGGAGTTTCCTCCCCTCGTGGAAGGTCGTCGCGAGCCCTCGCGCGCAGTGGTGGCCCGCGAGTTGGGACTCTCTCGGGCGGCCCTGGCGCGGCGGGGATCATTCGACTTTCCAACCTCCGCAGGCCGCGTCAACTTCGTTGTGTACAGAGCGGAGCTGCCGCCAGCGCGCGCTGGGACGCTCGCGCGGAAGTTCGGATGGAGGTGGTGTTCGTACGAGGGCCTTGCGCGCACCATCGTCGCCAGCGCGGCGATGAGGGTGTTCGAGGTCGAGGCGCGCGGCGAGCGCGCCGAGCCAACGACAGCGGGAGTACGCTGATTGCTCATGCAGGCCAGGCAGTCATCCTCACGCAGCGCACCGACACTCGCGGCAGCGGGATGTCTTTGCATTGCGACACTCGTCGCGTGCGAGTCGAAGGTGAATCCGGTGGCCTCGAACGACAATTTTCCTGGCGAAACCTATCCCGGGAACCGCATCCTGAGTCCGGAGGAAGAAGGGGTGCTCATTGCCTCAATGCGGGCGACCGCCCAGGGCATGCCCGTGTCGCCACTGGACGCGGCGAAGGACGCGGTTCGCTGGAGCGATGTGCGGCAGGCGGCGTCGCTCGCAACCGGCAGCGCGGAAATGGGATTGTTGGAGTCCTCGCTCACCGACGATCAGTGGGTCTTTCAGGCCGAGACGCTCGGCGGCGCCCCGGCGACCCTGACTGTCGAGCAGCGCCCGCCACCGCTCATGTACCTCGCGACGGCGAGGGTCGGCGTCTTCGGCGAAGAGTTCGATAAGGCGGAGCGGTGGGTTCGCGAGTTTCGGATGGCCATGCGACGGCTCGGGAAACTCAAGCGGCCGTCGTGAGGGTCGGCGGCGCCGCGCCCAAGGGTCCCAACTCGCGCTCGAGCGCGTACGCGATACGAAGCAGCGTGGGCTCGGCGAACGCTTGGGCCTGGAGTTGCACGCCCACGGGGAGGGGGGAGCCTGAGGAGTAATCCAGCCCTGCGGGCAGCGAGATGCCGCAGATTCCCGCGATGTTCGTGTTCACCGTGTAGACATCGCACATGTACATCGCGAGTGGATCCGTCACGCCGCCGATCGGGAACGCGGCGGTCGGCGAGGTCGGACCGAGGATCACATCACATGCAGCGAATGCCAAGTCGAACTCCTGCTTGATGACTCGCCTGACCTGGAGCGCGCGTCGGTAGTAGGCGTCGTAGTAGCCGGCGCTGAGCACATAGGTCCCGAGCATGATGCGCCGTTGGACTTCCGCTCCGAATCCTTCGGCGCGGCTCCGTGCGTAGAGCTCGAACAGGTCCCCGCCCATGGCGCGGTGTCCGTAGCGGATCCCGTCGAATCTCGCGAGGTTGCTTGAGGCTTCAGCGGGGGCGATCACATAGTAAGTTGAGATGCCGACATCGGTCATTGGAAGATCGATGTCGACGATCTTCGCACCCATTCCCTTGAGCAGGTCGACGGCCCGCTCAAGCGCCGCATCGACGGCGGCGGAGTTGCCCGTGCGGTACTGTCGGGGCAGCCCCACCCGCGGTGCGCGCGGCGCGTGATCGATCGTGTCGCTAATGGCCTCGACCTCGCGCGACGCGCAGGTCGAGTCGTTCGCGTCGTCGCCAGCCATGACCTCGTACAGGAGCGCCGCATCGCGCACGGAGCGCGTGAGCGGTCCAATCTGGTCGAGGCTGCTGCCGAAGGCCACGAGGCCATAGCGCGAGATGCGTCCATAGGTCGGCTTGAATCCCACGATCCCGCACAGCGACGCGGGCTGACGGATGGAGCCGCCGGTGTCGGAGCCGAGGGCGGCGCTGCACAGTGAGGCGCCCACCGCCGCGGCGCTTCCGCCCGAGCTTCCTCCGGGCACCCGTGTCGGGTCCCAGGGATTTCGTACCGCACCCCACGCGCAACGCTCGCAGGATGAGCCCATGGCAAACTCGTCGAGGTTGGTCTTGCCAATGATGATCGCCCCTTCGGCGGCCAGCCGCTCGATGGCCGTGGCATCGAAGGGCGAGCGGTAGTTCTCGAGGATTCTCGACGAGCAGGTGGTATGCCCTAGGCGCGTGGCGATGTTGTCCTTCACTGCGATGGGAACGCCGGCGAGCCGTCCAAGGAGCCGCCCAGACTTCCGTGCGCCGTCGACCTGCGACGCTGCCTCGCGCGCAGCATCCGCGAAAACCTCGTGAAACGCGTTGAGCGACGGATTGGATGCGTCGATGGCGGTGAGGTACCCGTTGACCGCTGACAGCGCGGAACGAGATCCCGAGCGGATGCCATCGCGGAGCGCGACGAGGTCGCCACTCACGATGACTCGCCTCCGAGCACCTTGGGGACCGCAATGAACTCGCCCTCACGCGCTGGGGCGTTCAGGAGTGCGAGTTCACGAGACAAGGGCGGCGACTCGCTGTCCTCGCGGAGTCGGTTGCTCATGGCAAGCGGTCGCGCCATCGGTTCTAGACCCTCGACCGGCACATTCTGGAGGAGCGCAATGTGCCCGAGGATCGCAGCGAGTTCGTCGCGCATCGACGCCATCCGCGCTTCCGGGAGCGCGAGGCGGCTGAGTTTCGCAACATGCCGGACCTCATCGAGCGACAACGGAGGGCGTGTCTCGCTCATTGGCGGAGCGAGTCTAGCGTTGCCGATACGCTCAAGCGCAAGGAGTGACACGATGGGCAAGAAGGACCTTGGGCTGGTCGCGGGTGTGGACCTTGGCGGAACCAGTATCAGTGTCGGTATCGTCGATGGCGACGGGCGCATCCGCGGCAGGCACAAGCGAAAGACGAAGGCAACGATGGGCCGCGATGCGGTTCTTGATCGCATCGCCGAGGCCGTCGAGCGAGCCTGCGAGGACGCCAAGTGCGGCCAATCCGATGTCGGCGCGGTCGGCATCGGGGCACCGAGTGCGATCGATGTCGAGGAAGGCATCATCATCAACGCGGGCAATCTTGGGTGGAAGGATGTGCCGCTGCGCGCGATCCTTGAGAAGCGTTTCGGAAAGCGAGTCATCGTCGACAACGATGTGAATGCGGCGGCTTGGGGCGAAGCGAGGGCCGGCGCTGCGAGGTCGTGGGCGGACATTCTGGCGGTCTGGGTCGGGACCGGAATCGGTGGCGGGCTTGTTCTAGGCGGCGAACTCTGGCGGGGTTCGTTTCATACGGCGGGCGAGATCGGGCAGATGGTCTTGATGCCGAGGGGCGGTGTCGGTCGCCGAACGCTCGAAGAGCACTGCAGCCGCGTGGCGATGGTGCGCGCGATGGAGGCGCTGTGCGGGTTTCACCCTGAGAGTTCGATCACAGCAGCGCTTTCGCGGCGAGAGCCCGGCGAACTCCTCGGGAGCGGCGTGATTGCGTCGGCCTACGCCGAAGGAGACGAACTCTGCCGGCGTGTCGTGGACGACGCGGCGGAACTCCTAGGGATCGCCATCGCGAACGCGGTGACCCTGCTCAGCGTGAAGGCGGTTGTCTTGGGCGGAGGCGTGGCCGAGGCGCTCGGCGAGCGATACGCCGAGCGAGTGCGAGAGTCATTCGAGGCGCATGTGTTCCCGTCGACGCTCCGGAAGTGCAAGTTCGTGCCCAGCGAACTCGGCGATGATGCTGGCATCGTGGGCGCAGCGCTCTTGGCCCGCTAAGGCGAACGCTGTCGTGCCTGCTGTTCTTCGTTGCCTCGAAGGCGATCGATCGGCGTCCTCACGGAGGCGAGATCATCGGCCTCGCGTCTTCGTGGAGCCGCACTAGAGTGCGATGAGAGGGTGCATGTCGCGCTGTGAGATCGTGAACGACATGCGCGGGGTTGCGCGAGCAAGTCGCTCGGCGAGTCGTGGCAAGTACCCCCGCTCGGTGACGGTGTGCCCGGCGAGGATGAGCGTGCACCCACGGGCATTCGCCGCCAACTGCTCGTGGTGCCTCGCCTCTCCCGTGATGTAGAGCGTCGCCCCCGCATCGATCGCGGCGTCGCAGTAGGACATACCCGCGCCCGCGCAGAGCGCGACGACGCTGTGCTCAGTTGGCGCGCGCACGCCGACGGCGCACTCCAGGCGGGTCGTTCCCAGATGGCGCTTGAGTCGACGCGCGAACTCCGAAAGCGTCGCCGGCTGCGAGAGTTCGATCACCCGCCCTTGTCCATGGCGAGCGGACGGATGCGGCGCAAGGGCGTGGACCTCGGTCGCCGGAGTCTCGTAGGGATGCGCCAAGCGCAATGCCGCGAGCGCGGCGGGCAGTGAGCGCTTGCCGCACACCATTTCGAGCCTCGCCTCACGAACGCGCTCGAACGAGCCACGGCGACCCGCGCGCGGATGTGTTGACGAGCCACCGAAGAATGTGCCCTCGACCTGGGTCGCGACGGAGCACTGCGAATAGTCCCCGACTCGCCCAGCTCCGGCGACGGCCATCGCGCCACGAATGCGGTCGATGGCGTCCAGCGGTGCGAATGTGACAATCTTGAACGCCTCGGTGGCCGAGAGAGAGCTCGCCGGATCGAGTGGCCGTCGGGGGCCGTCGCCGACGCCGTCGGCGAGCCAGTCGTTGACGCCACCGTGCACAGCGTCCAGCGCCGTGTGTGGGGAGAGGAGCGCGATCGAATGGCGGATCGCATCATGGACGATGCTCCCTGTCGGACTTCCTGCGACGAGCCGCTTGAGGGGGTCAAAGATCGGCGGGTGGTACGCCACGATCGCATGGGCGCGAAGCTCCCGCGCCTCATCGAGGACATCGCGCGTGAGGTCGATGGTCAGGAGGACGCGCTGGCACGGGCTCTCCGGATCCCCGGCGAGCAGGCCGACATTGTCCCATGCCGCCGCGAGCGTCGGGGGGGCGACGATCGCCATGGCGGCACTCAGTTCGCGGACGCGAAGGGGTCGTTTGGCCATGGGGGGCACAGTACTTCGTCGAAGAAAACCCCGGAGTTGTCCGCACGGTGGAATCGCAAATCCTAAGATTGGGCATCCATGATGAGCCGACCAGCCCACGGAGCGGGCTCCCCAAAGGCTGCGGCGAAGGCCGCGCCGTCGGTGGAGCGGGTTCGGAAGCACTTCGTACTGGACACGAACGTCCTGCTGCACAATCCGCAGTCGATCTTCAAGTTCGAGGAGCATGAGGTTGTCATCCCGATCTCAGTGATCGAGGAGCTCGACAACTTCAAGAAGAACAACGACGAGAAGGGGCGCAACGCTCGGCAAGTCATCCGATCGCTCGATCGACTTCGGGGGATGGGCCACCTCTTCGAGGGCGTTGTGTGGAATGAGCAGGGCGGCTCCGTGCGAGTCATGCGCATCAAGCCCGCCGCGTCGTACGACTTGGACCTCGCTGTCATCGACAACCGGATCATTGGCGTCGCTCATGCCCTTCACGATGCGGGAGTCCGCACGATCTTTGTGTCGAAGGACATCAACGCGCGGGTCAAGTGTGATGCTATTGGCGTCGTCGCTGAGGACTTTGAGGCGGACCGCGTCGATGCCGACTGGTTGAGCACGGGGTTCATCACGAGCCGAGTGCCGCGCGAACTGATCGACGACCTCTACTCCGAGCGGCAACTTCCCATTGCGAGGCTCGAGGAGGTTCCCGGCGCCATCCCGACCCTCGAAGGGGGATCCGATCGCGGCGAGGAACACGCCGGCGTTGTCCCCAACCAGTTCATTTGCCTCGTCGACGAGAACGATCCGTCGCATACTGGGCTCGCACGACGGCTCGCTGACACGGGCCATCTCATCCCGATCACCGGGCCGAGGAAGCCGATCTACGGCGTCATTGCGCGCAATGTGCAGCAGACGATGGCCCTCGACATGCTGCTGGATGACGAAGTCAAACTCGTGACGCTCATCGGCCCCGCAGGGACAGGCAAGACGCTTCTGGCGATTGCCGCGGGGATGCACAAGGTCTTCAAGGAAGAGCGGTTTGACAAGTTGCTCGTGGCGAGGCCCATCATGCCGCTTGGCCGCGACATCGGCTACCTCCCGGGCGACAAGGACGAGAAGCTGGCGATGTGGATGCAGCCGATCTTTGACAACATTGCGTACCTGCTCTCCACACGGGGCGGACACGGTTCGAGCGAGCCTGACAGTAAGTCGACCGAGCAGCGCATCGACCAACTCGTCGCGACGCGCAAGCTCGTGCTCGAGCCCATCACCTACATCCGGGGTCGGAGCATCCCGCATCAATTCATCATCGTGGACGAGGCGCAAAACCTCTCTCCGCACGAGGTCAAGACCATCGTGTCTCGTGTCGGCGATGGCACGAAGATCGTGCTCTGCGGTGACATTGGACAGATCGATAATCCGTACCTTGATGCGTCGAGCAACGGGCTCTCGCATTTGATCGAACGGATGAAGGGCCACCGCATCTCAGGGCATGTCACGCTGTCGAAGACGGAACGAAGCGAGCTGGCAAGCCTCGCGGCCGAGATGCTTTGACATGTGACGACGCGGAGGCATCCTCGCCCGCCTCGAGGATCTTGCTCAGCACCTTCGTCTTGGCGATTGATTCTGCATACTCGTCTTCTGGGTCGCTCTCGGCGACGACCCCGCACCCAGCCCGGTACTCGATGCCCCAGCGGGCTCCCTGCGCGCGCGTGAGGAGCGCCGTGCGGATCGCCACGCTGAATTGGGCTGAGCCGCAACCACTGACGATGCCAATGGCGCCGCAGTAGGGGCCCCGCGTCTCTGCCTCAAGGTTCCCGATCACTTGCATCGCGCGGACCTTCGGGGCGCCGGTCACTGATCCGGGTGGGAAGGTGGCGCGCAGGAGTCCGTCGAGCCCCACGCTGTCGGCGAGCCTGCCGGAGACTTCGCCGACCGCCTGGAGCACCGTTGGATGCCGCTCGACGAGTCGCTCGCTCGACACTCGGACCGATCCGATGTCGCAGACCCGGCCGAGGTCGTTGCGCATGAGGTCCATGATCATGTGAAGTTCGGCGGCGTCCTTCGCGCTCGCGAGGAGTGCCGACGAGGCGGCGCCGGCAGGTCGAGTCCCTTTCATGGGTCGCGTCACAACCTGGCGAGTGGCACCGTCGAGCGCGAGGAAACTCTCCGGGCTGAACGAGACGATGGAATGGTCATCGTCGAGTTCGAGGAGTGCGCCGTAGCGTGGACCGATCTCGTGCAGGGCCTCGACCGCGAAGGCGCGCGAGCGGCCCTCGATGGAAGCGACAAACGACTGCGAGATATTGGCTTGAAAAATGTCGCCGTCCCTGATGAGCTCGATCGAGCGCGCGACCGCGTCCAAGTAGGCCGCCATCGGCAACGCATTGCGGAGCGAACCGCCATCGGCAGTCGACCACTCGCGCGGTTGGAGATCCGTACCCGATGACACCTGTGCGTCGACGCACTCGCGCACGGGAGGGGCGGCGGGATCTCCAACTTCCCACCACTGCCGCAAGTCGTGCGAATAGACGAGTGCACGAGGCACATCACACACAACCGCGTCGGGCCAACCTCTCCCTCGAGCGGGCACAGCGTCGGGCGGCTGCGATTGGGCGCGCGGCTCAAGCAGCGCACCGCACTCGTAGCCGACGAAGCCGATCCATCCACCCGCGAATGGAAGGCGGATGCCGGCCAACGAAGCGATGGCAGGCTCGGCGCCGTGCGCCGACTCCCGCAGCATGCGCAGAAGCGTGTCGGAGGCACCCGGCGCGTTGGCCTCGAGGCTCCGCACTGTGCCCCGGGGCGCGAGGATCGACCAGCGCTCATGTTTGCCCCCTCCCGAGCCGGAGGTGAGCGCGAGCAGCGGGGTGTCAGCATCCCATGCGCGCATCGCTTCGTGCACACCAAATGTCCACGGCAGTGGATCGACTTCGGTACGGCGCGGCATCGGGTCATCGTAGAGCCGCTTCCGCGGGTAATCTGCGCGTCTTTCACTGGAGAGTCCATGCCGAGCGCCACCGTCACGAAATCCCCCACTCGCCGCTCAACAACACGCCGCGCGGTTCGCCGCAACGCGGGTGCGAAGGGCAAATCACCGAAGCTGGTCTATTACTTCGGGAGCACGAAGACCGAGGGGCGCGCGGATCAGAAACTTCTTCTGGGAGGCAAGGGAGCGAACCTCGCCGACATGACCTCGATCGGCCTGCCCGTGCCGCCGGGATTCACGATCACCACCGAGACTTGCGCGCTCTACGCCTCCGGGAAGCGCAAACTTCCAAAGGGCCTCATGGAAGCCGTCGCGGCCAACATCCGCACGCTCGAGCGGGAACTGGGAAAGCGGTTCGGAAGTGCGAAGAGTCCGCTGCTCGTTTCGGTGCGATCGGGCGCTGCTGTCTCGATGCCGGGCATGATGGACACCATTCTCAATCTCGGTCTCAACGACGAGGTTGTCGAGGGACTCGCGCGGAGCACCAACAATCCGCGGTTCGCGTACGACGCGTACCGACGGCTCATCAACATGTTCGGGGATGTGGTCATGGGCGTCGATCATGAGCACTTCGAACACGCATTCGGCGAGGTCAAGTCGAAACACGGCACGACCGAGGACACGAAGGTCCCCGTCGAGGGTTTGCGCGAACTCTGCGCGCGGTATCAGGCGATCTACGCCGACCATGTCGGCAAGGCGTTCCCGCAGGACCCGATGAAGCAACTTGAGGCGGCCATCGGCGCCGTGTTTGAGAGTTGGAATGGCGCGCGTGCGATCGCGTATCGGCAGATCAACGGCATCAAGGGGCTCGCCGGAACGGCGGTCAATGTGCAGGCGATGGCCTACGGCAACATGGGTGAAGACTCGGGGACCGGCGTCGCGTTCACGCGTGATCCGTCAACGGGGGCCAACGAGTTCTACGGGGAGTTCCTCGTCAACGCGCAGGGCGAAGATGTTGTCGCCGGGATCCGGACACCGCAGCCCATCAGTCAGATGGCGCAGTGGAATGCAAAGGTGTGGAAGCAGCTCCTGGCGGTGCGCAAGAAACTGGAACGGCACTACCGCGACATGCAGGACATCGAGTTCACGATCGAGAAGGGGCGGCTCTTCATGCTGCAGACTCGCAACGGAAAGCGCAACGGCGCGGCGGCCGTGCGCTGCGCGGTCGAGATGGTCCGCGAGGGACTCATCAACGAGAAGACGGCGCTTCGACGAGTGCCCGCTGCCGACCTCGTACAACTGCTGCTGCCCTACTACCGGGCGCAGGACAAGCAGGGCATCGAAGTCCTCACGACAGGCATCGCGGCGAGTCCAGGCGCCGCAAGCGGACGGCTCGCGTTCTCGGCGGTCGAGGCTGTTGAGCGCACGAATGCCGGCGAACGCGTCCTGCTGGTCCGTAAGGAAACATCACCGGAGGATGTCGCCGGAATGCACAAGGCGGAGGGGATCCTGACCTCGACGGGCGGCAAGACAAGTCATGCCGCCGTTGTGGCCGTGGGCTGGGGCAAGTGCTGCGTTGTCGGCGCGGGTGAACTGTCGATCGATGCTTCGGCTGGCACGCTCACCGTGAAGGGCCGAACCTTCGGAAGGCATGACACCCTGTCGATCGACGGCACCGCGGGCGAAGTGATGCCGGGCGAGGTCGCGCGCACGCTGCCCGAGGGCATCACCGGCGATTTCTCACAACTCTTGAAGTGGGCCGACAAGCACGCGACCATGGGAGTCAGGGCCAATGCCGACACGCCCGCGGACGCGCGCGTGGCTCGCGAGTATGGCGCCATCGGGATCGGGCTCTGCCGCACGGAGCACATGTTTTTCCAGTCTGAACGAATCAAGGCCATGCGCATGATGATTCTCGCGAACGACGCGGGTGAACGCGAAGCCGCGCTCGCGCGGCTGCTCCCATATCAGCGCACGGACTTCATTGGCATCTTCACGGCGATGGCCGGACAGCCCGTCACGGTGCGGCTCCTTGACCCGCCGTTGCACGAGTTCGTGCCCCACGAGGAGGCGCAGCAGCAGGAACTGGCCAACGAGGTGGGGGTGGCGCTGGCGGATGTCAAGCGCCGCGTCGCCCAGTTGCATGAGGCGAATCCGATGCTCGGTCACCGCGGGTGCCGCCTCGCTGTGACCTATCCCGAGATCCTCACGATGCAGGTCCGAGCCATCACCGAAGCGGCGATTGAGTGCCGATCACAGCGAATCGACGCGCGGCCTGAGATCATGATTCCGCTCGTGGGCACACGGCGGGAACTCGCGTCACTGCGCGTCCTCACCCAACAGACGATCGCCGCCGTATTCGTCGAGCGAAAGGTGCGCAAGTTCGAGATTCCCATTGGCACGATGATCGAGATTCCGCGGGCCGCGGTGACTGCGGACGAAGTCGCTGAGGCGGCTGAGTTCTTCTCCTTCGGGACCAATGACCTCACGCAGATGACATTTGGGTTCAGCCGCGATGACATTGCGTCGTTCGTGCCCGCGTACATCGCCAAGGGTCTGCTCGAGTGCGACCCGTTCCAGTCGCTTGACGCCAACGGCGTCGGGGCACTCGTACGAATGGCGTGCGAGAAGGGTCGCGCGACTCGGCCCGACATTAAGCTTGGCGTCTGCGGAGAGCACGGCGGCGACCCGGCGTCCATTCGGTTCTTTCAGAGCTGTGGGCTTGCGTATGTCTCGTGTTCGCCATTTCGAGTCCCCGTGGCGCGACTCGCGGCGGCGCAGGCGGCGCTGGCATGAACGCCCGCCTGCGAGCGGGTGGATCCGTGATCCATCTGGCCGCTGCATTGGCGGGGTGCCAGAGCGCTCCCCCCTCACCGGCGCCGCGTGATCCTTACACGCCTCCGTCGCCGATTCCGTCGGTTGCGCCACTCATGACGCCAAGGGGGTACGAGGCTCCGCGCTTCGCGACGCCTCCCACGCTCGACGGCCATTCAGAGTTGGTTTGGGATGCCGTGCCGTGGACCGAGCCGTTCCTCGACATCGAGGGACCAGCTCGCACGGTGCCTTCGCAGCGGACGCGCGTCAAGATGGGCTGGGACTCGCAGAACCTGTACATCCTCGCGGAACTCGAGGAAACCGACATCTGGGCGACACTCACCGAACACGACGCGATTGTGTTTCATGACAACGACTTCGAGGTGTTCATCGATCCCGACTCGGACACGCGCGAGTACTACGAGATCGAGGTCAATGCAATCGGCACCGTGTTTGATCTCTTTCTGCCGAGACCCTACCGAGCTGAGGGGAAGGCCGATCACTCGTGGACGGCCCAGGGCATGAAGTTGGCGATCGCTCTCGAAGGCACGGTCAATGACCCGCGCGACCGCGATCGCGCGTGGCGGGTCGAGATGGCGCTGCCGTGGTCCCTGTTCGTGCCGCCTCGCGGGCATGCGCCGGTCCTTCAGCGCGCCGCGCGACCGCCGCACGCGGGTGATGTGTGGCGCATCAATTTCTCGCGAGTACAGTGGACTCTCGCGAAGACGGAGTCCGGCTACGAGAAGATGCCAAACCGGCCCGAGGACAATTGGACTTGGACCCCGCAGTGGACGATTGACATGCACCTTCCGCAGTGGTGGGGAACCGTGAAGTTTGTGGAGAGTTTGCCATGACGACCCGAGCAACGCCAGACGATCCTGTCAGAGACCAATCCGCCATTCTTGAATCACTCGGTGTCTCGCGGCACTCGGGCGGTCTGTACTCCCAGGTGCTGCAACGGATGCTCAGCGCCGCGGCCACCATCGGCATGCCACGCGAGCACCAACTCATTCTCGCGCGCCCCAAGAACACGGTTTCCGTGAACTTTCCAGTGCTCATGGACGATGGCGAGTACCAAATGTTTACGGGGATTCGCGTGCAGCACAACGACGCGATGGGTCCATTCAAGGGCGGCCTCCGGTTTGCGCCCCGCGTGACTCTGGACGACTTCGGCGGGCTCGCGATCCTCATGATGCTGAAGACGGCACTCTTGCGGCTCCCGTTCGGCGGTGCCGCGGGCGGCGTGGCCTGCGACCCGTCGGTGCTCTCGCGAGACGAACTGATGCGCGTCGTCCGTCGGTTCGCCGCTTCGATCGCCCATCACATTGGCCCCGACTACGATGTGCCTGGCCCCGATGTCGGCGCGGATCCGCAGGTGATGGCGTGGTTCTCTGACACCACGGCACAGATGACGCCGGATCGCTCGCGGCAAGGCATGCGCGCGATTGTGACGGGAAAGCCTCCTGAGATCGGCGGTGCCGCTGGTCGAGAGATTGCGCTGGGCACGGGATTCCTCCACATGCTCCGCGAACTTCTGCCGGACTTCAACATGAAGGTGCAGGGGCTTCGCTTCACGGTCGCAGGCTTCGGCCGCATGGGGGGGCAGGTCGCGAACATGCTCACCGGCGAGGGGGCGCGCCTCGTTGGAGCCATCGACCGCCGCGGGGGCATCCTCTCCGAGGCGCCAATGGAGCCTGAAGCGCTCATCGAACGATTGCGCAGCACGGGAGGCCTCTCCGGGGTCCCCGGTTCGATCGCGGTCGACGAAGAACAGTTCTATCGAGCCAAGCCGGACATCCTCGTCGTCGCATCGGGCGAGTCGGTCGTGACCGCACGCCATGCCGAGTGGATCGGCGCACCGGTTGTGGCCGAGGTCGCGCATGCGCCGTGGACCACCGATGGCGATGATGTGCTCTTCCAGCGCGGCATTGAGGTGATCCCGAGCATCCTCGGCAACGCCGGAGCCGCCGCGGGGAGTTACCTCGAGTGGGTCCAGAACCGGACCTTCATCCCAATGAGCTCGACCGAGTTCGACCGGCAGATCGAGCAGCACATGGTGCTCGCGACGCGCCGGATGAAACTGGCGAAACTCCGGTACGAGACGGACTGGCGGACCGCCGCATACGCCGCCGCACTCGAGAGCCTCGGCCGCATCTACGAACTGCGCGGCATCTTCCCGTAACTGTGATGCCGTCGATTTTCACCCGCATCATCCGTGGTGAGATCCCATCGCATCGCGTGTACGAAGACCCCGCCGTCGTCGCGTTTCTCGACATCGCACCGCTGTCGCGGGGCCATGTCCTTGTGGTTCCGGTGGAGGAGCGTGAGCAACTGCACGAACTCTCCGCCGAGAGCGCCGCCGCGCTCGGCCGTGCGCTGCCGATCGTTGCCCGGGCCGTGCTGGCCGCAACGGGCGCGAACGCCTACAACATTCTCCAGAACAACGGCGCGCTAGCCCATCAAGCCGTGCCGCATGTGCACTTCCACATCATTCCCAAGTACGAGGCTGGGCTCGGGCTCGGGATCGAGTGGAGCGCGACGGCGATCGATGCGCCTGCCGCTGCTGAACTCGCGGCGCGAATTCGCGAGAGGATTGGGGAGTGAGCGCCGATTCGGGCGCGGGGGAGACCGAGCGGGTCCCGTTGGAAGCGTGGCCCGAGGAGCTCCGCCGGGCGTGTCAGGGGTCGCGCCACTTTCGTGAGATCCGCGTTGTGCGCGAGACGCCATCGACACAGGATGTCGCGCGCGCGATGGGTGTGGGTGGTGTCGCCATGGCGTGGCGGCAGACTGCAGGGCGCGGACGGCTCGGACGCGCGTGGCAAGACACTCTCGAAGACGGACTCGCGATCAGCGTGTGTGTGCCCGCAGAAGTTGGTGCGCTCGCCAGCGTCGCAGCGGGGATCGCTGCGGCGATCGCGATCGAGGGCGCGATCGTCGCGGGATGCCCACCAGCGCCTACGGTCGCGCTCAAGTGGCCGAACGACCTGCTGATCCAGGGACGCAAGGTCGGCGGGATCCTTGTGGAAGGCGACGGGAAACTCCTCACGATCGGCATCGGGATCAACTGTTCGCAACGGCAGTTCACTGGCGAACTCACCAATCGGGCGACGAGCCTTGCCCTCCACGGGGCGAGCGTGGACCGCCTTGAAATCGCCGTGCGCCTCCTTCCTGAACTTGATCGTTGGCTCCACACCGAGGCGCGGACCATCGCCGACGAGTTTTCGCGTCGAGACGCGCTCGTTGGGACCGAACTCAGCTTCTCGACGGCTTCGGGAATCGTCTCAGGCATCGTGCGCGGCGTGGATGTGGTCGAGGGGATCAGAGTTGAGACCCATGACGGTGTCATCACGCTCGATCCGCGCACCTCGTGCATCGTTGCGAAGTTGTCGTGAGTTTCGCATTCCTGCGAGTACCTTGCGTGCCATGATCACCGCGCGGTGTGCATCGATCGTGCTGGCGCTTGCGTTGCCGTCGCTCTGCATGGCGCAGGACGCGCGTCCGAGCGACGCGCGGCCACCCGCGCGGCCGTCGCTCGTCGATGACGATCCTTCGGCGCACCAGCCCGTGGACCCAGCGGTGGCCGACCGGGGCGCCCTCGCGGCTCCCGCGCGGGTGATGCCCTACGAACTCGCGCTGCCGCAGGGATTCGATCGCGTGTTCCGCGTGCCGGGCAACTCTGGGAAGTTTTACAGGGCCAGCGGTGCGCTCTATGCGGTGTTCGACGAGGCGGTCTACCGGCGCGGCAAGGATGGCCAGCGGATCGCGGATGTTCCTCCCGGAACCGTCTACTACATCGGTCGGCCGGACTGGACGCGTGTTCCAGGCATCTCCACCATCGAAGCGGGCTCGGTCATGGAAGAGGCTCACCGTTCGTCGCAGCGCGAGAGTGAGCGAAGCGCGTCGCTGCGCGCGGAGTCTGGCTCGCACACGCGAACTGGGGAGGGTGATCGAGCGGGCGCAGTCGACGAGGTCGATTCGGCCGAACTCGAGCCACCAGTCGAGTTTGCCTCCACCCATCACGATGTCGCGGCCACGACGGGGAGGCTGCCCGCGGGAGTCGATCGATCGCTCGTCGTTGGCGAAGGTTCGGATGTCCGTCCGCGATTCACAGTTGATCTTGTCTACCGCCAGCATCGCCTCGCGGGTCTCTTCCAGATGGCGCTCAGCCAACGCGTCCGCGAGTGACATGGCCCCACGAGCGTTCGCCATGATCGTTGGCGTTGTGCTTGGCATGCACGCGCGCGGACAGGGGACGCAGCCGCCCTCGCAGGTTGCGCCCGCAGAGTTTGCAGGGCTCCCAGAGACACAATCAGTGGTGGCGGCTGCAACGAATCCCGCCGCAGTGCGCGGCGGCGTACTCATCTTGCCACTGCTGCGGCGGAGCGAGAGTTCTCCATGGCCGACCACGCTCTCGCTCAGGCTCGATGATGGGCGCACGCTCACAGGACCGGTCGTGTCGATCGAACGGCATGAACCAACGAGTCCGTCATGGACGAGCCCAAGACTTGTCGAACGCACGACCGCGCCAATGGGCGACGGCAATGTCGCGCTCCTCGTCCCATTGCCGACGGACTCGTCGGACGCGCTTGTCCTCGGTGCGCAGCGACTCGAGCCACAGTGGCTTGATCCGCTCACTCCAGCTCAGGGTCGTGCTTGTGTGGAGCCGGCGATCACCGCAGACGATTCGCCCGACCCTGCGGCCCCCAACGAGTACTTCCGGGCCGTGCTCCACGCCCATCGATTGAGAACCGTTCCGCCGGCACTTGAGTGCAAGGGGGCGGATGCGCTCTATGCGCGCGCCATCGCTGGCATGTGGAGTGCGGCGATTGCGCGACTCGCCGAACAGGATCCGGTTCTGGCTGAGGAAATCCTCAGCGACCTCGCCGGTCGCGCGCGAGGCGAATGCGGCGGGGTCATGCGATCGATTGCCGCGTGGGAGACGAATGAGGAAGAGCTCGCCCAGTTGCTGCGGCGCCTCCTTGAACCCGGGGTGCCCGGCGTGGTGATCGTCGAAAGCGCACGCGCGTGGCTCGATGGGCGGGCCCCGGTCGCCATCTGGGTCATCGCCGACGAGGGCGAGTCCGTCGTCCTTGCAGTGGCGAACCCGCGTCGGCGCAGTGTCCCACTTGAGCTCTCGTGGCCGCAGCGCCACGAGCTCGCTTTCGACGGGGACATTCCACCCGAAACGCTTGCCATCGTGCGCGCGGTGCGCCCCGTGTTTGGCCCCGAAGGATCCTCGGCGTTGGATCCGGCGACCGCCCTGGCTGTGGAGGAACATGGACTTGGGCGGCTCCTGCCACCGGGGGCTCAAGGCGCAGGTGGCGCACACTCGGCGGTCGAGTCGCAAGTGCGAATCCCGCGGGTGCTCATCGCGCAGTCGGGTGGCACCGAGCAGTCGATCCTTGTCGGGACGGGGCGACTCGCCGCAAGGCCACCTGGGCTTGGACTCGGCGTGTTCGTGCCGACCGTGACACTCGCGCAGGTCCGCGCAGGTACGGCGACGCCACCGCCGCAGGGTTGGTCAACCAGCGTTGGACTTCGCCGCCGACCCGCGGGGTGGGAACTGATCGTCGAGTGCGCACAGTCGGAGCCGAAGAGTGTGCAGCGCGACGAGGTCACGCTGACCTTTGATGCTGGGTTTGCGCGCTCCATCACTCTGTCCAGCGACGGCCGCGTCACGGGAGCAGGCGAGTCCGTCGAGAGTGAAGCAGCGTTCGCGTCGAGCCCAGGCCGGTGGCGATCGCGCGTACCGATCCCTGACGAGTGGATCGGCTCGGCCGCTCACGACGGGCACATCGCACTCTCCGCATCGCGCAGCGTGGATCCCGTGCCGGGCGCATCGATTCCCGAGGCCGCTCGTCGTCAGTTCGCTGGCCTCGCGCCGCCGAGATTCGATTCGCACGCGCGGCCCCTTCCTATCGATCTCTCGAGTTGGTCGCTCTCGAGCGTTACACTCGGGCCATGAAACGGTCTTCGGCGAAATCGGCAGGGATTCCCAAGCCGCCGCCGCCCCGCGTCATCGCCCTGCTCAACCAGAAGGGCGGCGTTGGGAAGACCACTTCGACCGCCAATCTCGGTGCCGCGTACGCGATCGCTGGCCTCCGCACGCTCGTCGTCGACCTCGACCCGCAGTCGAACCTTTCGCTGCACTTCGGGCATGAGCCCGCGCCCGATCAGCCCACGGTCCGTGATCTGTTCATGAGGACAGAAGTTCCCGCCGCGGATCTTCTGCGGCAGGCGCGTCCCAACCTGTGGTTCGTTCCCAGCGACACGGAACTGGCGCTCGTCGAAGGTGAGCTGGCGCTTCAGCCCAACATGCAGCACATCCTCGCGCAGCGTCTCGAGCGCATCATGGACCGCTTCGATGTGATCCTCCTCGACTGCCCGCCGAGCCTCGGCGTGCTGACAGTGAATGCGCTCACGGTCGCGGACGAAGTTGTCGTACCCACGCAAGCGCAGTACCTCGCGCTGCGCGGCCTCGAAAAACTTCTGGAGACGGTGCTGCTGGTTCAGCAAGCGTTGAATCCGCGGCTCAGGGTCGCTGGCGTGCTGCTGTGCATGCACGAGTCGCAGTCGAGCCACGGCAAGGCGGTCGTTGAAGAGATGGATCAGTACTTCGAGAAGTTCCGTGGATCTGGATTGCCGTGGCAGGATGCCTCGGTGCTGCGGCCCGCCGTGCGTCGCAACATCAAGCTCGCTGAGGCACCGAGCTTCGGGCAGACGATCTTCGACTACGCACCGACATGCGCTGGAGCGGCCGACTACCGAGCGCTGGCCGAAGCGATTCGCGCGCGCTGGCCTTCACGCACTGACGCATCGCAAGCGCACGAGTCCGTGGCGGTTGTCGGCGCGAGCGTCGAATCCCGGTGAATCCCGTCGTTCCGCTGGGAGCGCATGGCGTTCGCGCGTGGCGCTGGGTGGCCGCGATGGCGCTCGTTGCCACGGCCGTCGCCACGCACTGGCCGAGACTCACATTCGGTCCTGAGGGTCCGAGTGACAAGTGGGTGCACGCGATTGCCTTCGGTGTCTTGACATGGTTTGTCTGGGAGGCGCGGTGGATTCGACGGGTGATCACGCTCGGCGTCGTGGCGTGCGCGTACGCGGCGATCGACGAATCGACTCAGCAACTCGCCATCTTCCAGCGCCACACATCGATCGAGGACTACGGTGCCGATGTCTGCGGCATCGCCGTCGCGTGCGCGTTGCTCTGGCCGCCGTTCGCGCCCATCTCGACTGCCGCCCGAATGCGCCGCGCACTGCGTCTTGCCGCGCGCGCGCGCATGTGGGACCGGCCCACGACATGGCTCGCCATTGCGACGACGGCGGTGGCGTGCGCGCTCGTGGGGGGAGTGGTGTCGCTTGGATATTGGTACTGGGTCGGCCATCACATCGCGCTGGGGCAGTGCATCCTGCTCGGCATGTGCACTTCAGTGATCCTGGGTGTTGCCTCAGCGGTGACGCTTGGCGGATGCGCCAGCACGAGGATCATCCGTCGGAATCGGTGCTGCTTTCACTGCGGCGCTCCAGTGAATGAAGTGCAGGCCGAACCAAGTCCGGCGGGCGCGTGCTCTCATTGCGCGACACCATGGCGCGCCGTTCAGTGGTCGGTCCCTGCTGACACCGACGAGTCGGGGCGTCGCTCAACACGCCGGCCACCATCGAGTGGGCGCACCAGATCAGCGATCTTCGCCTCGATCCTGATCCCAGTCGTCGTGATGTTGCTGTGGGTGACATGGCGGATTCCGCCGGTGGATCCACTGGGGGATTCCGGCGAGCGCGAATACTTCCTTCTTCGGGCGCTCACCATCATGATCATCGCCAGCATCGCGGCGTCGCGCCTCCTGAACCGCGCGGATCTCAGGCGTTACGAGCGCGAGGGAATCGACTGCCTCGCGTGCGGGCACAGTGTGGAGGGCACTCGGGCCGACGGAGGCATCGGTCGCTGCCCCGAGTGCGGAGGCGAGTTCATCCGTGTGAGCGATCCGGCTTAGCGAATCGGTGGAGGGGCGAAGCCTTCGGGGGGACCGATCATGCCATCGGGAGAGATGCCGGGCGAGCCCGCGCCCTCCGGAGTTCCGGTGCCAACGCGAAGGAGCCCCGAACTCATCATGGGATCGATTTCGTTCTGCGCCAACTGCACCTGCGCCCAGCGAGGCGGCTTCGAATAGTTGAGGAGCGTCGTGCGTCCGCGCGCCTGGTGGGAAGTGAACGACCAGCCGTGTTCGCCGAATGCCGCTGTGGTGGCAGCCACCTCCGCACGGAAGTCGGTGATCTCGCCCCTATAGAGCACTTCGACGCCGACGAGCTCGCCATCTCGGCGCTCGATGTCGCGCGTGAGCACTGCGTCGAGTCCGAGCACATTGGGAACATCGCTATCGAGGACCATCGTCTGCTTGGGTCCGCAGGCAGCGAGCAGGGCACATGAGAGGATTGACGCGCCGCGCCACATTGAGCCGATGGGAGGACTCTACCCGCTGCCATGGCACGCTCCTTCGAGGTTCACGCGCGGACAGTCTCACTGCTCACTTTTCTGAGCCGAGTGACCGGACTCGCACGCGATGCCGCCATGAGCCGAGTCTTCGGCGCCGGGGCGATCACCGATGCGTTCGCCTTCGCGTTCATGGTGCCCAACCTGTTCCGGAGGCTCTTCGGCGAAGGCGCGCTGACATCGAGTTTCCTCCCGGTCTACGCACGGCTCGAGCAAGAGCAGCCCGCCGTCGCGGCAGCGCTCGCCCGAATGGTGCTTGCTCGAGTGGGAGTGTTCCTCGGGCTCGTCGTTGTTGTGGGCGAGGTGATCCTGGCCCTCGCGTGGCCCGACGGCGCCAACGACTCGGCATCGCTCTCGGCTCGGCTCGTCGCGATCCTCCTGCCGTACATGCCGCTCGTCTGCCTTGTGGCGCTCATGGGCGCCGTGCTACAAGTGCACCATCGGTTTGGACCGACCGCCGCGGCGCCGATCATCCTCAATGTCGCGATCGTGGCCTCATGCGTGGGACTTGCGCCACCGGGGCTCCGCATCGTCGGACTCGACGCCATCACTCCGAGCACGCATGTCACTCTGGTCGCCGCGAGCGTCATTGTGGCGGGGGCACTGCAGTGGATCTGGAGTGCGATGGCCCTGAGGCGCGTGGCGATCCGACACCGCGAAGAGCGGTCCGCGGCGTTGAGTTCGTTCCGCCATGTGATTCTTCAAGCGGCACCGATGGCGTTGGGGCTCGGCGTGCTTCAGGTCAACACATTCGTTGACGGTCTCATCGCGAGTTACCCCACGCTCGTGGGGCCGACGATCTTCGGCGTCGTGTACCCGCTCGAGGAGGGGGCGATGGCGTCACTCTCGTTCGCGCAGCGGTTGTACGAGTTTCCGCTCGGGGTCTTCGGAATCTCCGTGGCGACCGCGATTTTCCCGCAGCTTTCGCGCGAGGCCCACGACGCGACGGCCTTCAGGGCGACGATCGCCCGGGCACTCAGGCTCGTGATGTTCATCGGACTCCCCGCAAGCATCGGGCTCATGCTCTTGCGCACGCCCTTGACCGCTGCGGTCTTCCAGGGCGAGTCCTTCAGCGCAGACGACACCGAGCGAGTGGCAACGATCTTGTTCGCCTTCGCCCCTGCGATTTGGGCGTACAGCGCCAATCATGTGCTCACTCGAGCGTTCTATGCGCGCGGCGAAACGATGACGCCCGTGCGCGTTGCCATGGCGATGGTGGCGCTCAACCTGCTTCTCAATGTCACGCTCATCTGGACGCCACTCAAGACCGCCGGGCTTGCGCTCTCGACGGCCACATGCGCCATCATTCAGATGGCCGTGCTCATGCGCATTCTCTCACGGCGAATGGGCGGATCACTCGTGACCGACGAGGTCATCGGCAGTTGGTGGCGCACCGGTCTGGTCAGCGCGGTGATGGGCGCCGTACTGTTCGTCGCCGGACTCTTTGCGCCGGCGCAGGGATCTTGGGCGACGATGCTCGTCACGCTCCTTGTGATGGTGGCCATCGGCGCCGCCACCGTACTGAGCATGGCGACAGCGCTCAGGATGCCAGAAACGCGCTGGGCGCTCGGTCGATCCGCCCGCCCGCCGATCGGTTGAGTCAGCCGTCGGCTGGTGCTGCCGCGCCTTGAGGCTTGAGCGTGATGGGATCTCGTTGAGGGATCATCTTTGCCGGTCCAGTCCCACTCATGATCTCCGACATCGTCGCGCGGCCTTGAAGGTCGCCCTTGTCGATTTCGGACCACTTGCCGACAACGAGCACCGTCATTTTCGATGGGTCGAGATACTTCTGCGCGACGCGCTGCACATCATCGGCCGTGACCGCGCGGATGCCGTCGCGGTATGACTCCCAGAATCCCGCGGGGCGTGAGGTGAGCTCGTCGGCCACGAACAGGGCGAGCGTGCCACTCTTGGAGGCAAAGTTTGCCGGGAAGGTTTCGATGAACGCGTTCTTCGCGATGTCGAGTTCGGAGCTGCTCACCTGAGTGGTGCGCATCCGCTCGATCTCCTCGAAGATGATCTTCGCGGCCAATGCGCATGTCGGGTTCTTGCTCTCAAAGCCCGCGCGAAAGGTTCCCGGATAGAACGCGCCCGCCTTGAATCCGGTGCCGGCGCTGTAGGCCAGTCCTTCGTCGCTGCGCACTTTCTGGGTCACGCGGCTGCTGAATCCGCCGCCCCCGAGGATCTCGTTCATCACTGTGTAGGCGAAGAAGTCCGGGTTGTCACGCTGGATCGAGCGCATGCCGATGGTGACCTTGCCCTGAGGGATGTCCTTCTCAACGAAGAAAACGCCGGGAACCATGTCGTGGGTTGGCGCCGTCGGTGCACCGTTCCGGTCGCCCATGGGCCATCCATCGAGGGCTGCTTCAAGTTTCGCCGGCAGCGTCGCGGGATCGAAGTCGCCCGTGACCGAGATGATGAGGTTGCCAGGGTGGAAGATCCGCGCCGCCATTTCGCGCATGTCATCGGCCGAGATCGAATCGATTGACGCCCCGGTGGGCTGGGCCGACTCGAAGTGGTCTTCGCCGTACACGAGGTATCCCCATTCGCGGCCGCTGATCGAGCTGGCGTTGTCGTTGCGTTGCTTGAGCCCTTCCAAGGTCTCGTCCTTGGCGATCTTGAACTTGGCCTCGTCGAAACCAGGGTGTCGCAGCATGTCGACGAGCACGGCGAGGCTCTCGTCGAAACTGGAAGTCAGGCAATCGAGGCTTGCGGTCGAGGTCCACGGACCGGCAGCGACGCCGATGTTCGTGGCCATGAAGTCGAGCCGCTCGTCGATTTGGTCAGCTGAGCGCGTCGCGGAGCCGCCACGGCGAATCATCGCGCCTGTCATGGAGGCCAGTCCGACCTTGTCCGAGGGATCAAGGTTGGCGCCACCGACCGCCGTGATCGTGAGGTTGATCAGCGGAAAGTCGTGGCTCGGAAACATGTAAAGCGGGGTGCCGTCCTTCAGAGTCGTGCGATACTCGGCTGCCTTGGGAGGCATGAAGTTGAGTTCCGGGAAAACCAGCGACTCGGGTCGCCCGGGAAGGGTTCCCTGAGCTTGAACTCCTTGCGCCAGGGCGAGCGGGAGAGCGGCAACGGCAGCGAACGCGAGGTTCATGGCAATCTCCTTCGTGGTGTGACTCGTCGAATTCACTTGG
>SXGR01639625.1_pt1 | contig 28957 bp, 27 predicted proteins | sample 3174711 | NCBI WGS metagenome assembly SXGR01 (sample SAMN11356860, study PRJNA531348) | freshwater metagenome | isolation source: freshwater sample F1-60 | place: China: Fuxian Lake, Yuxi | collected 2017-12-25
AGAGAATTCCACTCATGATTGTGCTCCTGATTCACGGCTAGATCCATAGTTAGAATCAGCCGCTACTGCAGAGCGAATAGAATCACTATTTAATAGGTTTTTTATTTTATCTGCATACTTAGGGTCAGTGGCGTAACCTGCTGTTTGTAGTGCCTCTGCATAAGCTTTTGAATCCCCACCTGCGGCCAATGCATCTTTATAACGCGTATTATTTTTGATCAAATAAACATAGTCTGCAAAGCTTTGTGCGTAGTCATCGTATTGACGGAAACCAGCTCGCTCTTGCTGAGTAATACCTTGTTTATTTTCCAAGGTATTTACGGTAACGCTTTTACCCTGCCAAGCTGTGGCTTTAATATTAAAAATATTAAAGGTGTTATTGCCTTTAGCATCGTGAATTAAATACTTACCCCAGCCAGTCTCCAAAGCGGCTTGCGCCAACAGCACATCGGTACCCACATTTAATTCAGCCGCTGCTTTTTCAGCATAGGGTTTCATTTTTGTTAAAAACTCTTCTTGGGTTTGTGCTACAGCTGTCTTTGTACCGGTGCGCCCAGAAACGTCTTTTAAGAGCGAACCTTCAGCGGATAAAGAGGTTTCATTTAAAGCAGATGCTAGCGGTTTAATGCTGGGCGCTATGCGCAAATTGCGCTCTAGGGTTTTAATAGAGTCAGATTGAGCGCCGGGCTTTACTGGGTGACCATAAAGTTGTTGCATTTGTTGAAACATGGTTTTTGCTAAACCAATGCCTTGACCACTGGTTAGGTTTAACACCATTTGTTGATCCATCATTTCTTGATGGAACTCTGTTTCTTTGCTGGAAAATACATTGTCTTCCCCAAATACAGCATTAGCATCGCGCATGGATTTCAACATTTGCTGTACAAACATGGCTTCAAACTTCTTAGAAATTTCGCGCAGGGCTTCAGGATCGTTTTTACGCCCCATACTCTTCACAGAATTCAAAGAGTTTTGATCGAAGTAGTTATCTTTTACACTAGAAGCTTTTACACCGGTCGCACCCAATGAAGGGCTTGGTAAAAAAGAACTTAATGAAGTGTTATCAATAGGCAACATTTAAATCACCACTAGTTCGGCTTTAAGCGCGCCAGATTGTTTTAAGGCTTCTAAAATCGCCATTAAATCGCTAGGCGATGCCCCCACGTTATTGACCGAGCGAACAATGTCATCTAGCGATGCACCCGGTGAAAACTTAAACATTGGATTTGTTTTTTCAGAGGCTTGTACTTTACTGCTAGGCACGACAACAGTTTGACCTTCACCTAAGGCATTTGGCTGACTAACGGTTAAGCTCTCAGCAACAGTTACCGTTAAACTACCGTGAGTAACGGCTACAGGCGAGACACGCACATTTTTACCAACCACAATCGTACCCGTGCGCGAATTGATAATGACTTTCGCCGTTTCTTCACCAAGCGTTACATCAAGATTTTCCAACATGGCAATAAAATCTACTCGCTGCGCTGGGTTTTGTGGTGAATCCACCATAATAGAAACTGAATCTAATGGGCGCGCTACATCTGGGCCCAATAAATTATTAATACTTTTTGCTAATTGATTGGCCGTAGTGAAATCCGCACGGTTTAAATTAAATACAATGGGTTGGCCACCGGCAAAATTAGTTTCTACCGCACGCTCAACGATGGCACCGCTAGGAATTCTACCGGCGCTGGGAATGTTCACTTTAATACTTGAACCATCTGCACCTTGCGCACCAAATCCCCCGACTACTAAATTACCTTGCGCTACTGCGTAAACTTTTCCATCTAAACCTTTTAAAGGTGCAACCAACAAACTGCCACCGCGTAAACTTTTTGCGTTACTGATGGATGACACGGTAATGTCAAGTGTTTGACCTGGTTTTGCAAATGCGGGTAACTCGGCTTGAATCATAACGGCGGCAACGTTTTTCATTTGCATACGCGCGCCTTCTGGCACCGCAATTCCAAATTGTTTCAACATGGAATTAAAGGATTGTGTAGTAAACGGCGATTGTGTGGTTTGATCGCCTGTGCCATCCAACCCCACCACCAAACCATAACCAATTAATTGGTTGGCACGCACACCTGCAACGCTCGCAATATCTTTAATTCGCTCGGCGGATGCGTTAAACGATAACTGCAAGAGCAAACTTGCAATGATCATTTTGGCAACTAGGGTATGGAAGGTTAATACTTTCATTACTGCAATCTCGTTTAGCTTTCTATCGTCATCCTCGCGTAGGCGGGGATCCAGCTTTTGACTTTGACTCTACTCTTATTAGGAGCTAGATTCCCGCCTGCGCGGGAATGACGACTCCCATTTAATACAATGAATGTTTAAATCAAAACGGCCAAATTGGGCTATTAAAGAATTTTGCTAACCAGCCCATTTTTTGCGAATCTGCCAGTGAGCCTGTGCCACTGTAAGAAATTTTTGCATTGGCTAAACGGGTAGATAAAATTGTGTTGTCTGGTGCAACGTCATCTGGACGCACAATACCGCTGATGCGAATAAATTCATCGCCGCTATTTAAGGTCATCCACTTTTCACCGCGCACCACTAAATTTCCGTTGGGCATAATTTCCGCAACGGTTACGGTGATATTGCCTTGCAGGCTATTACTTTGATCTGCACCTGAGTTGCCACCAAACTTTCTGTTCTGCGCAATATTAGTAGCTAAATTTACGCTTTTTGCAGAGGGATCCATCCCCAACAAAGTACCTGCACCGCTGTTAAACACTACGCTGTCATCTTTTTTAACATTCACGTTTGAAGACTTTTTGGAAACAGTAGCCTCACTTAATGTGATAGTAATAATGTCGCCCACAAAATGTGCTTTTCTATCGCCAAATAAACTTAATCCGTAAGAGTCTTGATAAAGTGATCCATCGGTGCGCTGTGGCATTGCCTGCGCCGCAGAAATAGTGGGTGCATAATAGGGATCGCCCGGCTTAGGTTTATTGCCAGCGAAGCACCCTGATAAAATCACAACACAGAATGCAATTATCAATTTATCAAGCGAGCACATTAGCGATATTAGAGATCTTAACGAAAGCAACTTCATGGCGTATTACTCAGTCAGTTAAAGATTCTGCGCAATGTTTTGCAGCATTTGATCAGCGGTGGAAACCACTTTTGAATTCATTTCGTACGCGCGCTGAGTGGTAATCATGTTTACCATTTCTTCTACAATATCTACGTTCGAACCTTCTAATTGCCCTTGTAACAAACTGCCCATACCGTTTTCACCAGGCGCACCTTGCGTTGGTGTTCCACTCGCAACGGTTTGGACAAATAGATTTCCACCAATTGCTTGCAAACCAGAAGGATTTACAAAATCTGCAAGTGTGATGTTGCCCAATTGTTGCGGCGTTGATTCACTGCCAGCCGTGTAGGCATTAACACTACCGTCTTTACCAATGGTCACTCTATTTGTACCTTGCGGAACAGTGATAGCGGGCTCTAGAACCAAACCTTCAGAATTAACTACCTGCCCCTCTGCACTCAATTGCAATTGACCATTGCGCGTGTAGGCAATGGTGCCGTCCGCTTGTAATACTTGTAAAAAACCACGGCCATTAATCGCAACATCCAAAGGTTGCTCAGTCACTTGCAAGTTACCTTGAGTAAATTGTTTTTGCGTAGCCACTACGCGGCTACCCGTACCAATTTGTACACCTGAAGGCAATTGCGAATCTTGAGTTTCTTGCGCACCAGGTTGACGTTGTACTTGATAGAGCAAATCTTCAAACACTGCGCGGTCGCGTTTAAAACCTATGGTGCCGGTATTGGCCAAGTTGTTTGAAATGGTGGATAGCTGTTTGTCTTGTGCAGCTAAACCAGTCTTACTTACGTAGAGAGCAGAAATCATGATGGAATCCTCGTGAGCCTATGCTCAGCTGTTAAAGCATTAAGATATTTGCAACAGTTGCGCAGAAGCATTAGCGTTTTCTTCGGCTGTTTTCATTAATTTGAGCTGCATATCGAATTGGCGTGAGAGCGTTAGAATTTGTGTGAACTCGCTCATCGCATTTACGTTACTGCCTTCTAAAACTCCACTCGCGACACGCACTGTGCCATCAACGGCGGCATCTAACCCATCGCGTTGGCGAAACAAACCATCTGGGCCTTTTTCAAGATTTTTAATGTCGGGGCGAACTAATTTAATGCGGTTAGTTTCCACCATGGTTTCAGCGGTTTGCCCCAGTGCAATAACAGAAATAGTGCCATCCGCACCTACTTCCATTTTGTCTAAGGGGGGCAAGGCAATAGGGCCAGCATTACCAATAACAGGTAAACCATTAGCAGTGCGCAAAGTGCCTGTGGCATCTACAGCCAAATTACCAGCGCGGGTATAGGCTTCGCTGCCATCGGGCGCTTGTACAGCGATAAAGCCTTCACCTTGGATGGCAACATCCATAGGGTTACCCGTGGTCATCATGGGGCCAGATTCAAAATCAGCGCCGGGGGTTTCCGTGAGCGCGTAGGCTCGAGTTGGTTGGCCATCCCCATAGTACACACCCATACTGCGCGATTGCTCAAAATCGGCTTTAAAACCAGCGGTATTAAGGTTGGCCATGTTATTGGCACGAATGCCTTGCGCCATCATGTTGTTCTTGGCACCGGTCATGGCGATATAGAGCGCTCTGTCCACGATATGTTCTCCGCATGAGACTTAGTTTTAACGAACAAACTAAGCGCTATTTTTTTGGCAGATTTGCCGTTACACGGAGTTTTGCAAGAGGGGTGCCAAGTACGTGACATACCATCGGCACTGCCAGAACAGAATATAACCAATTGAAAAATAATGAATTTTTAGAAGGGAGCAACACAGCAACACGAATAGGAAAAGCGGCAAACGGCAAACAACTTCCGCTGTTTGCCGGCTTGTGAAGACAGTCCTTTTCTCAAAATGTAAAAGCACCCCCTCCCAACCTCCCCCTTGAAAAGAGGGAGGGGCTAACAGCTCGCGCTTGTTAAGTGCAGAGTGATATTCCACTCCTCCCCTTTTTCAAGGGGGAGGCAGGGAGGGGGTGCAGTTTATTACCTCAAGTTAATAATCGTCTGAGTTGTCGCATTAGCCGTTTCGATGGTTTTGGCGTTCGCTTGATAGTTACGCTGCGCAATAATCAAGTTAACTAACTCCTCCGAAAGATCCACATTCGATTCTTCCAGCGCACCTGAGGTGATGTTGCCCAAAGACGATGAACCTGGAGCACCTATCACGGCTTCGCCTGTTTCAAAGGTTTGTGCCCACATGGAGTTGCCTATAGGTTTTAGGCCTTCCATGTTATTAAAGTTAGCTAAGGCAACCTGCCCTAAGGTTTGTGCCTCACCGTTGGTAAAGCGAGCAAACAGAATACCCTTACTATCTACATCCAAGCCTGCTAAACGACCTGTTGTGTAACCATTCTGATCAAGACTTTCCACCGAAAAGGCACTGCCAAATTGGCTTGAGCCAGAAAGATCAATCACAAAGTTAGAGCTTGCAGGCGGCTCAGCGACCGGAATGGTTCCGCCCTGCAACACATTTAAAGGTGGCAATGCACCTAGGGGCTTGCCATCGGCACCTATAGGTGTCCAATTTGAAATTAACAAAGTATCGGTCAAGGTTGTATTGAGCGTGCCATCTGCTGAAAAGTAGACATCATAGGCAGCCATGGTCGGTAAGGTATTCTCTGGCGATGGCAAACTTGGATCTGGATCGCCAACATTCTGACCATCAATTTGAACATTCATTTTCCAATGATTTGGCGATGTAGTAGGGTCGTTAATATCGTACTTTTCTTTGACAAAATAAGAACGCATTACATGCGCATTACCAAGACTGTCATATACCGTGGAAGATGTGGCATGGTTATAGGTTTTAGAGTCATCGGGATCAAAAGCATTGATTAAGACAGGCGTAAAACTGGCTGCCGTGAGCGGCGCAAATAAATTGCCAACCACGGGGGTGGTGCTTTGAATGGAATAACCCGACTCCATCACAATTTTTAAACTACCGCCTACAACTATGGCGTCAGTCAAACTATTTAAAGCAGGTTGCGCGAGACCATCAGCGCCCACCACAGTGACCGTGCCCGCGGCTACCGTATTGCCATCGGCATCTTTATCGCTAAACGAAAAATTTAAGTCACTTCCTACTTTTGAGTCTAAGACCAAATCACCCGTTTCATTAACCGTTGCAGAGATACCCGGTAACGTTGATGATGTTAAACCATTAATTTGAGTTGCTAAGCCAGCCATAGTTAATGCAGTTAAACGCACGCCATTTAAAAATAAGTTCCCATTGGTATTGTCAAACTCGAGACCAAGTGTTGCTGAGTCATCCTTCAGAATAGTGGCTGTTGTAGTTGCTGTAGCACTAATACCCGCCAAATCATTTAACTTGGATGCAGTTTGAGCAGCAGCTTCGCCAGCAATGCTAGTGAAATTAACTGTTGCACCCGAAGGCCCTTCAATCACCAAAGTTTGTGCAAGGTACCCATTGGTTACTTTTGGAATACCTGGCGTGGATGCAGGTGCACCGGTCAATGCATCCGACAGATCATTTGTGCCTGTTATAGTATCAATTGTAATAGTAGACCCAACACCCTTGGTTGCGTCTCGAAACTCGATCTCTACACCGTTCACCACAGCCTGTACATTAATAGGAACCGAAGCGGTATAAATTGCGCTGTTAATTAAATCAGCCACTTCCTGTAATTTTGTTACCGTTGATGAATTTAAATTAATAGCAACCGTACCGCCTGCTACGGGGCTTGAATTAGCCAAAGTTAAATTGAACGTGGTAGGTGTTGCCGCAAAGTCGATAGGCGTTGTTAACACACCAGCTGTAGATGGAATAGTTGGCGTTAAGGTAGTAAATGTTGTAGTCGCTGCTTTCAAACCCGTTTTACCAACACCTACGGCAGAACCATTGCTGATAAAACTATTTCCTGTAGTCTTCAAAACTTTTTGATTTGCGTCCACGTTAAATGCTGAATTGACCCCAGTGGTTTGACGCGGAGCTTGAGTATTAACATCCACTTTTAGATCTGACAATATGCCGCCTACAACGCCATCGGCATCCGCTAAAAACCCTTGTAGATTTGCACCCGTGCTATTCACAATATTGCCGTCTTTATCTAAACCAAATGCACCTGCACGTGAAAATAGTTGGCCGTCATTGCCATTTAACACAAAAAATCCGGCGCCATTAACGGATAAATCCATCGCGTTTTGCGTAAATTTTAAATTGCCCTGACCAAAAGCTTGGCGCAAAGTCAAAGTGGTAACACCGCTACCGGGAACATTAGAGCCACCACCCAACAATGAACTGGTATATACATCACCAAACTCAGCACGCGAGCTTTTAAAGCCAATGGTGCCTGCGTTTGCAATGTTATTGCCGGTTACACTTAAGTCTGTGTTTGCGGCGCGAATACCGCTTAGGCCTGTGTTAAATGACATGACGTGCTCCTACTGTTGAGTTGCTAGTGGCTAATGTCTAGCGGCTAGTCATTAAATAGTTTATTACGATAGTTCACTGCTTTATGTACGAAAATACTTAACGAATTACTTAGTTAAATTGTTTAACTTTACTGAGATCCATGGCACCAAGACCGGCTAGATTTAATACTAATTTTCCATCCGTACCAATGGTGACGCTATTTACATTAGCGCTTAAATTTGTAGCAAGTTGTTGTGCTTTACCATCTTGTGTTGCCAAAACTTCAAATTTGTAGGTGTCTGCCGGTAACGCTTTTGCACCTGCTGTCCAATCTATCAACTTGCCGTTGACTTCCATATCTTGACCATCAAAGCGGAAAGTTGTATCGCCTTTCTGAACTGCACCCAACGGAACCGTTGCAGCTAAAGCACCCTTGGAATCATAAATATTTATTTTTAAATCAGAGGTGGTTGCGGGAATATTTACGCTGCCAGAAATAATGCCGCCTGCAGTTAACATGCTGGTGTTGGTTTCTACGCTCACTGAACGCCCAACCAGAGAACTTGCTTGCAACGCCTGATTAGATTGGAAACCGCTACTGAAACTATTGAAACTGGTATTTAATTTTTCAAGACCTTGCACTGAACTGAATTGTGCAAGCTGAGCTACGAATTCAGAATTGCTTTGTGGCGCCAAAGGATCTTGATTTTTCATTTGCGTAATCATCAATTGTAAAAACGCGTCTTGACCGAGATCATTGGTTTTTTTTGCGGGTACTGCAGCCTTGTTTTTGTCAATGCCGTAGCTGCTCAACACATCGGTTGCGGATTGGGTGTTGGTTATGTTACTCATTTCAATTCACCTTTTTGATCCAGAAAGCTTACCTACTAACGGCCTATTATTGACCTAAAGTAAGAACGCGTTGAACCATTTGTTTCGCAGAGTTCATAACCTCCACATTCATTTGAAATGAACGTGAAGCTGAAATCATATTTGTCATTTCTTCTACAACATTTACGTTGGGGTAATACACATAACCTTCTTTATCAGCTTTGGGGTGCGTTGGTTCATAGCGACGTTGTAAAGGCGCATCGCTTTCAACAATACCTAACACTTGAACGCCGGCATTCGCATCTTCTTCGTTAATAGTCCTATCGCCATTTAATGATTGCTGCATAGCTTGGCGCTGAATGGCGGCAAACACTGGCTGACGGCTGCGATACACTTGATCAACACTTGAACTGGCAGATTGCGCATTTGCCAAGTTGCTCGCAGTGGTATTTAAACGCAAACTTTGCGCATTCATTCCTGTGCCGGCTATGTCAAAAATGTTTCCCAGTGCCATGATGTTTCTCGCTTCTATCAGTAGGTGAATCAGTATGTAATTCAATAAATAGTTGAAATAAATTTAATTAATTCAGCAAGCCTTAGTCACCGCGAATCGCTGATTTCAAACCTTGAAATTTACTGTTTAAAAACTGAAAACTCGCCTGAAATGCCAATGCGTTTTTCATGTACTCCGCGTGCTCAATTTGATCTTCAACGGTGTTGCCATCGATAGAAGCTTGCTGCGGGGTGCGATACAACAAGTCAGCATCTTCACCAAACGCAGTTCCCATAGCGATATGACGCTCATTGGTAGCCTGCAAGTTAAATGAATTGGATTCCGCCGTTTTGCGGTTAAGGATTCCTTTGAAATCCAGATCGCGTGCTTTGTAATTGGGGGTATCAATATTGGCCAAGTTGTTCGCCAAAACACCCGCACGCTGCCCACGTACACGCAATGCGCTTTCGTGAATTCCCAGAGCTGACTCGAATGATATGGACATGGCTAAATTCTCAATTGAGTAATTTGGTTTAAGGGCTTTGCCCATTAACCGTGGTTACAAAATAGATTGCAACGCTTATGCCAAACTCACAAAATTTTATATCCCCTTGTTTTAATTGAAGTTTTTACTAATTTCTGGCGAGATAAACGGCAAGAGCAAAACCGGCAAAGAGATAAAGCGGCAAGGGTTTTCCGCTTGGATCGGCAAGGCAAAATCAACCTTAAGAAACCCGCGAAAATTAACTGACCACCATCGCTTTATGGCAAAGTAGACACCAACTCTTTTTCTCCTCGCGAGTATCACCATGCCGTTTTTAGCTATTCACCATGTCGCCATTATCTGTTCTGACTACGAACGCTCTAAGTATTTTTACAGCCAAACATTGGGGTTTAGGATCATTGCAGAAGCCTATCGCACCGAACGCCAGTCTTATAAGCTTGATTTATTGATCGCTGATGGCGCTCAACTGGAGTTATTTTCGTTCCCTAATTCGCCCGAACGCCCCTCCCGCCCAGAAGCCTGTGGGTTACGTCATTTGGCCTTTGCAGTTGCCGATGTTGAGCGGGTAAAAAGGGATTTAGAGCAGAAAGGTGTGGTGGTTGAACCAATCCGAATTGACGAATATACGGGGAAAAAATTCACATTTTTTGCGGATCCAGATGGTTTGCCGCTGGAGGTTTATGAGGTGGTTACTTAAGCTCACCTTGAAAATCCAGGACAACAAAAAGCCACCATCTCCTAAAGATGGCGGCTTTCAAGTTTTTACGCCTAATATTCAACTTGTTAACGAATCAAATCGCCTTTTTAAAGAATCAAATCGCCTTGTAAAGAATCCCCGGCTCACAGCGCACCATCTCAAACAAATCCGCCGCGCCAGCCAGCCCTTCCGATGACCCCAAATACAGAATCCCCTGCGGTTTTAAAGAAGCATGAATTTTCTGCAAAATTTGACGCTTTAAATCAGCGTTAAAGTAAATCAACACATTGCGGCAAAACACTATGTCGAACTTACCTAAGCCAGTGTAAGAATCCATTAGGTTAATCGGGCGAAAATCAATTCTATCCCGCAACAAGGATTTAACACGCCAATTACCCGCTGGGGTTTTATCAAAGAACTTATCCAACCGCTCATTGGATAAACCGCGCATAACCGACAACTTGTCGTATTCCCCGAGCCGCGCCTGTTCAAGCACAGTGGTAGATAAGTCAGTAGCTACAATTTGTACTTGACGCGCTAAGCTACCCATATTTTTTTGCTTAAACTCTTCAACCATCATGCTAATGGAATAAGGCTCTTGGCCAGATGAACAGGCTGCAGACCAGACCCGCAAGGGGCCAAATGCCTTGTTGTTTGGCCCCATCAACTGAGGGAAAAGGTTGTTTTTCAGATGATCGTAGGGGTACACATCGCGAAACCAAAAGGTTTCGTTGGTTGTCATTGCGTCGATAACTTCTTCTTTCAGCTTGCGATGAAGGCCTTGCTTGAGGCTACGAACCAAATCGCCAAAGTTAGCGATTTTATGCTCGTCCATCAAACGCCGCATGCGATTAGTGACCAAGTATTGCTTGTTGTCACCCAGCGAAATCCCACAGGCATCCTCCAAAAACTGCCTAAACTGATCAAACTCAGCCTGATCTACACTATCCCGCGATGCCAATTTGGCAAACACATCATTATTCATATTGGCGTCTTTATTTATCATAAGTGCTCTTTATAACGGCTGCTCTTTATCACTGCGGCTATTAGCAGTACTACCTTGCGTTAATGAGCATAGCTCTACTGACTCTTGCCATCGGCATTATTGCTCTACTGGCGGCAGAATACTTTCACCGGTAATGGCGAGCACTCGGTCGTTAACGCGACGCGCCAACTCATCCGGGTGGAATTTTGCCAAGAAATCATCTGCGCCCACTTTGCGAACCATGGCTTCGTTAAACACCCCACTGAGCGATGTGTGCAGCACAATGTGTAATTTTTTCAAGTCGGGGTGATTGCGGACCTCTGCGGTAAAGGTATAACCATCCATTTCCGGCATTTCAATATCGCAAATAATCATAACCAATTCAGCGTAGGGATCTTTGCCTTCTGCCAAAATACTTTTCAGATAAGCAAGCGCCTCCGCACCATCCTTTTTAATGGTCGTTCGAATGCCCATGCCTTCTACTACGCGTTGAATTTGCTTACGCGCAATAGTCGAGTCATCCACAATTAATACGTGTTTTTGCACAACTTTATCGGCAATACCGTCTTCAATAACACCCGCACTGACATCTTCTTTAACGGGGGATACTTCTGCGAGGATTTTTTCTACGTCGATAATCTCTACTAACTGGCCATCTACTTGAGTAACCGCTGTTAAATAATGTTCTCTACCAGCACCTTTGGGTGGAGGATGAATATCACCCCAGTTCATATTCACAATACGTTCAACTGAACGCACCAAAAAGCCCTGCGCTGTGCGGTTATATTCAGTGATGATGACAAAACAATTATCTAGATCCGGCAACTCTCTACGACCAATAGCAAGGTTCATATCCATAATAGGAATGGTACCACCGCGTATATGGGCAACGCCGCGCACAACCGAGTTACGCCCAGGAATGGCATTTAAAGGAGGACATTGGAGTACTTCTTTAACCTTAAAGACGTTAATACCATATAACTGTTGGCTGCCCAGCCGAAATAACAATAACTCCAGACGATTTTGCCCAACCAGTTGCGTGCGTTGGTTGACGCTATCCATTACACCGGCCATGCCACCACCTCTTTTTTAATCTAACGGAATTCACAGCTCCCAAGCTCCTGTGCGATCACAGCAACTTGCTTAATTTTATGTCGCCTTTTTAAGCGGACTTCTTACAGTTAGTGATATCGGCATAGTCTTTGCTTTTATCATCTAAGAAAGCTTTTACGGCTGAAAGCCGTCACTCTTTAGGTTGATTGCAGATGAAACTTTGTATTTTTGTTCAAAAGCAGCAATCTGCCTAATTGAGGATAGGACAAATTATGAAATTTCGTAGTTTTTATAGAATTTTCTTTTTCAAAAAAAGTGCTAAGCCGTTAAAACAAATCTTTAGCAGCCTAGGCTTAGCCAGCATAGTGGTAATCGGCTTGTGCCAAAGCGCCAATGCACAGGCACCTATAGAGAGTATTGAAGGCATTAGATCAAAAGTCGCCCAGTTTTTGACAGATGAATACAGTGGCGCGAATGCAGAGAAAATTGAGGTTAGAGTCGGTAAGCTCGACAGTCGTTTGCGCTTAAGCAAATGCAACCAAGAACTTGTTCTGAACCTGAAAGACACCAGCAAAACCGGTGGCAATATCAATGTACAAGTTAGCTGTAACGCTGCCTCAACTTGGACAATTTTAGTCCCTGCTCAGGCAAAGGTTTACCGCTCAGTGGCAGTGGCTGGCCGCAATTTGCAACGCGGCGACTTGGTTAGCGCTGCCGATTTAAGCAGCGAAATTAAAGATGTTGGCGATTTGCGCATTGGTTTTGCGTTAACGCCGGAAGCAATTATCGGTAAAGAAATTAAGTTTGCTGTTAATAAGGGTGAAACGTTTCGCAACTCTGCGCTAGATGCACCCCTCGTTATTAGACGTGGCGATGTCGTTAGCATGGAATCCAGTGCCGGTGAAATTCGTGTTAGAACCAGTGCTACTGCGGTTAGTGATGGCCGTATTGGTCAGCAAATACGCGTTAAAAACAACCAATCGGCGCGTATTATTAACGCAAGAGTTGTAGGCGTTGGCAAAGTCCAAAGCATTTTGTAGACAGTACAGACCACTTTGTAAAACCGAGATTAAGCTCAACATGAAAATACCAAGCTTAAAAGATCAAAAAGTCAAAAAACTTGCTAAAGTTCCAAGGCAAATGGCCGACAACCCTCATAGGGAAGCCCTGATTTATAGAAACCTATTATCAACGGCCTCTTTGAACTCATAGCAATCGTTGGGGAACGACATCATGGTTATAGATACAAATAACATTAACTCGTCTGGCGGTGCCAACCGCAGCCGAAGCTCAGCGCCGGTAGTAGCCGCGCCGAGCAACAAAACTCAATCAGCACCTGCCGCGAAAACCGAGCCGAGCAACAAAGACAATGTTGTGCTCAGCTCAGAAGCGCAAAACTTGGTGCGCCTGCAAACCAAAATCAGCAACTTACCCGATGTCAATATGGATCGCGTTGCGGCCATTAAACAGGCTATTGCCGAAGGTCGCTTTGAAATCAATCCAGAGCGCATTGCTGAAAACATGCTCAATCAAGATGAGCTTTTAGGCTAAATCGTTTTAGCCTAAAACCGTTCATATCGATTTCGTCCGTTATTGACCGCTCCCCCAACAGTGGTCAAACTCTTAATAGTGAGGTTGCTATGTCTCTTAACGCCCAACTTTTTCGCGATATGCTGGCACAAGATGCCGAAGCCATTAAGCAACTCAAAGCTCTCCTCTTGAAAGAGCGAGAACTACTTGAGCAGCGCAAACTAGAGGGTATGCAAGAGATTGTCAGCCTAAAAGATCATTTGCTCGGCAACCTGTCCTTTACCGCCAAACAACGGGAACAAGTCTTACGTAATGCAGGTTTGCCAACCGATTTAGCGGGCTGGAATAGTTTTTTAAGCCGAGATGCTTTAACCCTAGCCCTAATCCCAGAATGGCAAACACTGACCAATGAATTCATTGAGTGCCAAACCGCCAATGAGATTAACGGCAAAATGATTAATCGCTCCAAGCAAACCTTATCGCACCTGTTAAATTTACTCCGTGGCCAAGTTGCAGCACCCTCGCTCTATACGCAAAAAGGCTCAACCACCAATCACAGTGGTTCACACACCGTTGTAAAAGCTTAAACTCCATAAGTGCTTTGCTTGTTGCAAGCAAAGCACTTATATCTTCCTTCCACACAACTCTCTCTTACCAACCCCTTTGCTTCTCATCTGAAAATTCATACAATGCGCGCGCGTTTGCATGGCTGCGCATATTTTCAACATCTAGTCCTCATAGCTTAAATGGATAGAGCACCTGCCTCCTAAGCGGGCGATCCAGGTTCAATTCCTGGTGGGGACGCCATTTGGCGCTTGAGTATCACTTATGAATCTCGTTTTATTTTCAGAAGCTGATTTCATTGGCGAGAATTTAATTGCTATTCGCGATAGGCGACGTTTAGAACACATCACCCATATCCACCAAATTAAACTTGGCGATACATTAAAAGTTGGGCTTATTAACGGCCAAATTGGTACTGGTGAAGTAGCCTTATTTAATCAAGCCGAAATTCATTTAACTATTACCCTAACGCAAGCCTCACCCAAACCACTACCCGTCACTTTAGTGTTAGCTCTGCCCCGCCCCAAAATGTTAAAGCGTACATTGCAAACACTGGCAACACTTGGCGTTAAGAAAATTTATTTAATTAATTCCTATCGTGTTGAAAAAAGCTATTGGCAAACTCCTCTTTTGGACGAGACTGCAATTAAAGAGCACTTATTACTCGGTTTGGAACAAGGTTGCGATACACAGATGCCAGAAGTGCATTTAATTAAACGCTTCAAGCCTTTTGTAGAAGATGATTTGCAGACTATTGTTGGAGAAACTCGCGCGCTAGTTGCACATCCTTATACAGATTTGCCCTGCCCCGCACAAATTGATTATGCGATTACGTTGGCCATTGGCCCCGAGGGCGGATTTATTCCTTACGAAATTAATTTGCTAGAGAAATGTGGATTTACGGCGGTAAATTTGGGAGAACGAATTATGCGGGTTGAAACTGTAGTGCCTTATCTATTGGGCAGACTGTATTAAGTTTTCAGAAGCGCCTGTACGCATCCGCTAAAGCTACAAGCTTTGAAGTTTAGTTTTTTCCAGTTAAACGATAGAAGAATTTTGCTCACGGCTTTTGGCATCTTTAGCCAAAATACGTTCAAACTCTTCAATGCTGACAGCGGGGCTTGATAAGTAACCTTGATAATAATGGCAGCCAAATTGTTGTAATATTTTTAACTGATCTAGCTGCTCAACGCCCTCTGCAACCAGCTCCATATCTAACAAACGCCCCATCGTAATAATGGTTTCAACCAAAACACGGTCGTTACGATCTTCAATAATATCGCGTACAAACCCCCTATCAATTTTTAAGGTACTGACAGGTAAACGTTTAAGATAGCTGATGGAAGAATAACCGGTACCGAAATCATCTAGAGAGAAGCTAATGCCATACTCAGACAAAACAGTCATGGTGGTAATAGCTTCGTCCACACGCTGAATGACAATACCTTCGGTAATTTCCATATCCAATGAATTGTCTGGAATTTTGTGCTTATTTAAGGTTTGTACAACATCGTCAACAAATGCCGTGCGGCGGAATTGACGCGGGCTGATATTGACACTCAAACGAGTGCCGTCGCGCCACAACCCAAGTTTATTCCAACGCTCAAGCGCCTTGCATGATTCCTCTACTACCCACTGACCTACATCAATAATCATGCCCGAGGTTTCAAGCACTGGAATAAAATCTATTGGCGATATATTGCCTTTAATAGGATGAACCCAACGCAATAGGGCTTCGGCGCCTACTACAAACCCCGTCATCACATCAATTTTGGGCTGATAATGTAATTTGAATTGCTGTTCATCTAGCGCGCGATGTAAATCGCCTTCCATCACCAACTGACGGCTCACTTTATCGGCCATCTCTTCATTAAAGAACTCTATCGAATCGCGGCCTTTCTCTTTTACTTGATACATAGCTGTATCGGCATAACGTAAAAGCTCGTGTACCGAATTATTTTTATCGGGATAAATAACTACGCCTACACTGCAAGTAACGCGCAGCTCCATATTATCGTACATGCAGGGCTGCGAAATTACGGTACGAATTTTTTCACTGATTTCACCGGCACGCAGAGCGGCTGTTTCAATGTTCTGATCTAACACGGTGAGTACAACCACGAATTCATCACCACTCAAACGCGCCACTAAGTCTTCATCGCGAACAGAATTCTGCAAACGTACAGCCACTTCTTGCAACACACGATCTCCCACTGGGTGCCCCAAGGAATCGTTAATGTTTTTAAATTGATCCAAATCGATAAATAAAACCGCACCGAAATAAGAATGACGCTCAGCTCGACGCAATTCATGTTCAAGCCGCTCAACCAACTGTAAGCGATTGGGTAAGCCAGTCAGCGAATCGTGATGCGCCATAAATTCCATTTTAGCCTGAGCGTGTTTACGGTCGGTAATATCTACCGATACAATCAGAGCAACCTTCTCATCATAAAATGCCAAAGGCATAATATGAGTTTGCAAAAATAATTGTTTCCCTGTAGCGGTAATAAATCGCTCTTCAATTACGTCCAACTCCTCGTTACCGCGAATCACTCGGTAATCGTTTTGGAGCATGGTATCTATATCAAAGACAGAATTTTTGAGCAGTTGGCGCACATGTAAATTGCGCATTTGATCTGGAGTAAAACCCAATTCATCGGCTAAGGCTTTGTTGGCAAATAAATAGTAACCAGCAATATTGCGCGCACCAATCATCACCGGAAGATTATCAATAATTTGACGCAGATGTTCTTCACTTTTACGCAATGCAAGCTCAACTGCACGACGCTTAGCAAGTGACAACTCAACAATATCCAACAGATGATTAGAGTTGGCAATTAATTGCGAAAGCTCATCGCGGCGCTTAGGCGGCAACATCGTTAAACGATGGACACCCGGGTGATCGGGATTGATATTATTAATTTCGCGCGCGAGCTTTACGAGCGGCTTGGTGAGGGTGATGTAGAAAACAATAAACAACAACAGTACCAACACCATATTACGCAACACACCAAATACCATATTGGTATAGGCACGCCCATAAAATGGGGCTAACCATTTATCCATATCGACTTTAAAACGAATGCTACCGGTAGTTCCCTCTGCATAACCGGGAATAGCCAAGGTATCTTTATACTCTAAAATAGGTTCAGAAATTTTTTGCGTTAGCCAATGGGTATTAGCGGGGTCGCGCGGAGTAATCGCTTGTGAAAGAATGGTGCCCTGCTCATCCGCGATAACAACTTCATAAATAAAGCCGTACTTGAGTAAGCCATTCACAACTTCATCGGACAACTCTTCATCCAACGTTGCGACTGAACGCGCCGCTGGTGGCTTTGCTACTGCTATCACTTGATTAATAAATTTATTCAGCTCTTTTTGCTGTTCTATGTAATCAAATGACGTTTGAATAAAGCTCATTACAAAGCTGAGTACAAAAGCCAAAATAATACCTATTTTGGCTAATTGGAAAGAAATGCCATGAATAAACGATGGAGTCTTATCTTGCATGGATAGGTGCTTTCCGCTCAAGGTAGTTGTTGTTATGGCACATGTATGATTAGACGTTGACCGTTAATGCAAAACCCAAGCAGCTTATAAAATCCGCCTAGGTTCGCCGAGAATATTGCCTGACTGCAGTATAGATTAAACTGCCAAATTGACATAAGTAAAACCAGAATTTATCCATTTTTGACTATTAACCCCAACACCTGCTCACAAACCACCCAAAAGCCTAAAAATCTCTCCTAAATACGCCAATTTTGGCTTAGCCATTGCAGTAGTTTACGCATTGGCCTAGATCATTCTCTTTGGCCAATAAACTGGCGCTCCCCCTGCCTGAAAATGAATTTGCAAAACACCAAGCGCCAAGGTTTTAAAACGCTAGACTTACTCTGAAGGCAAGACTGAGGTGACTATGAGCATATACACGAACGATTTGCGCGAAGCGATTATTCGCCCCACCCTAGAGGCTTTGGGTGAATGGTCCCAGAACGCTGAAAATCTACTCTTAGGAACTGCAGCGCAGGAATCACAGCTTGGCTTTCGACTACATAGCGAGAGTGACAATGGTCTTGGGCTCTACCGTATCTCTGCCAGAACTCACACTCAGATTTGGGATAAGTTTTTAATCAATGATCCCAACTTGGCATCAACGCTTCGCGGCTTAGCAAGCCAGCAGCAATTTTTAAAAAACCCCCACCATGAACTCATCGTAAACTTGTCTTATGCCACAGGTGTTGCGTGGATGATTTATAAGCACCATGAACTCATATTGCCCTACAACCCTAGCGTCTATGAACTCGCCCAATCTTGGGCCAGTTACTACTGCGCTAGAGACGACCAAAACGATCAACTAACGCACAAAAATATCGCCGAAATCGATACTTTTGTACAAAATTATCACGCGCTAGTACTAAGCGAAAATAAAATTCTTGCTGCTTGAATTTTGCTCAGCCATTAATTCTCGTAAACAGTTATGGCGCATTTACATTACATTGACGCCAAGATTTTTACTAATTCATGCTCAATGATAGCCAAGCCTTTTGTTCACACGCACTGCGTACTAGAATAACCGCATTTGTTCGTCTATTTGCAAGACTGTGTATCCCCCTGATTAGCAGAGCTAATAGAAAAATATCGCCGACATTTTTTTGAGGTTTAGCAATGCAAGTCCGATGTTCGTTTCACCTGATCAGCAAGAGCCTTCTGCTGAGTTTCGTTATCTGCGCTCTGGCACAGGCCGCGCCTGATACTAAAGCAAAATCCAAAACCGCTAAAACAAAAAAAAGCATTCCCGTTGCAAGTGTTGAAGCGCCTGTTTCAAATGCACGCAAAACAGAGCGCAGCTATTACTTGGCAGCGCAAACTGCCTTAGAAAAAAAACAGTTCACGCGCTATAAAGAGCTATTACCGCACCTAAAAAATTATCCGCTCTTACCCTATTTAGAATACCAAGAGCTGGGCGAGCGCCTGATGGCACTTCCGACTAAAGAAGTTGAGCAATTTTTTAATCGTTATCCCACTTCTTTTTCAGCCGAACGCTTACGTCACCGCTGGTTGCGCGCCTTGGCAATTAAAGAAAAATGGCCAGAGTACCGCCGTTTTTACGACAGCAATCTAACCGACCCAGAACTGGCCTGCTTGAATTTACGTGCACGGCTCGCTACTGGTGACAAAACGGCATTTAAAGAAGTTGAAGCGCTATGGAATATTGAAAAACCACAATCTGCTGCTTGCGACCCAGTATTTAGGGATTGGAAAGACGCTGGCTACTTAACACCGGCTCTACTCTGGAATCGCCACCTCAAAGCGGTTAAGGCCGATGAGATTAGCCTTGCAGTAAGCCTGCTGCAGGAAATGCCACATACGCAACAGGCTCCAGCCCTACTCTATGAAAATGTTGCGCAGAACCCGCGTTTGATATTGCAACCAGAACAGTTCAAAACACCTACACCAGAAACCCGCGCAAGTATTGCACTCGGGCTTGAAAAATACGCAGAAACCAATGCCGTAGAAGCCGCAGAACTGTGGAGTAGCTACTCAAAACGCCGTGATTTTACCGTTCATGAAAAAACTCATATTGCCTATGCTATCGCCCGCCAATTAATTCGTCAGGATCACAGCCAAGCCGCTGCGGAGCTGGTTTCAGCAACGCCAGATCTCAGCCACCCCGAGTTATTAGAAGCCTTAATTCGCGAAGCGCTGCAACAACAGGACTGGGAGAAAGCCTATAGCTGGTTGCTACGTCTGCCCGCAGAAAGCCAAAAAACTGAGCGCTGGGCTTACTGGCAAGCGCGTATTATGGAACAACTTAAAATTAAAGAGCTCAATGGGAAAACCCCTAAAGATCTTTATGCGGGCGTTGCTGCTACACGCAGCTTCTATGGCTTTTTAGCCTCGGATAAATTGGGAATAGACTACAGCTTACTCGACAAACCGCTGCCACTTTCTAAAGAGCTCATGACCAAAATTGAAGCCGAACCTGGGATTCAGCGCGCTCGCGAGTTTTATTTGTTGGGTGAATTAGCCTCGGCAAACCGCGAGTGGAGCTTTACGACCAATCGTTTACCCACGACCGAAGAGATGGTTGCGGCAAGCCGTTTGGCAGATCGCTGGGGTTGGTATCGTCAGGCGATACAAACTATGCAGGACTCAGAGTATTGGGATGAGCTATCAATTCGTTTTCCCATCCCCTTTCATGAGCATGTTAAAGCTGCTTCGCGCCAAACATCGATTGACCCACACTTTGTGTTCGCTATTGCCAAGCAAGAAAGTGCGTTTAATAGCGATGCAAAATCGCCAGTAGGCGCTATGGGCTTAATGCAGTTGATGCCAACGACAGCCAAGGAAACCGCCAAGAAAGCCGGCCTTGTATATAGACCACAGGATTTATTACAAGCCGATAAAAACATTGACTTGGGCAGCCGCTATTTGAATCAATTACTAGGTTCATTTTCCGGTAATCGAATTCTCGCTGCTGCTGCTTACAACGCGGGCCCTTCACGGGTAAAGAAGTGGATGAATAAAAACGATGTGAAACTGCCTTACGATGTATGGATAGAGACTATTCCCTACAAAGAAACACGTTTCTATGTGCAGAATGTTTTATCCTTCGCCGTTATTTACGCCTATCGCACAGGTACCAAGCAGCCGTTTATTACACCGCAAGAAGCCGCTAGAGAGTTGTGAGGAACATCACTATGGATACAAAATACCCCGAGAGGGGATATTTTTTATTAGAGTTTGATAACGTCTCGTAAGCGCTTTTGCACTACTTTAGCCAATTCATCCGGCTGGAATTTAGAGAGAAAATCATTACAGCCTACTTTTTCAACCATAGCCTTATTAAAACTACCGCTTAAGGATGTATGCAAAACCACATAAAGATCTTTCAGTGCAGGATCCTTTCTCACCTCTGCAGTTAATCGGTAGCCGTCCATTTCCGGCATTTCCGCATCGGTGATCAGCATGAAGATTTCTTCGTCTATACTGCGGCCTTCGCGCACCCACAGCTGCAATTGCTTCAGCGCCTGTAAGCCGTCTTGCACATAAACAACTTCAATGCCTAAATTCTGCAGTGTCGCCTGTACTTGTTTAACAGCGGTTGGCGAGTCGTCGGCCATTAACACTTTAAGTTTGCGTTTTTTGGCTTCAATCGCCAAATCGCTATCTAGTACCTCGTCAGACACTTGAGTGTTGTAAGGAATAATATCGGCCAGAACGCGCTCAACATCCAAAATCTCAACTAACTGATCATCCAAGCGCGTAATGGCCGTTAAAAAATGGCCACGACCTGTGCCCTTAGGGGGAGGTAAAATCAACTCCCAATTAAGGTTAATAATGCGATCCACCGCACCAATGAGAAACGCCTGAACCGAGCGATTGTATTCCGCAACAATGAGATTGGCACTTTCCATATCGGTTAAGGGGCCTGCACCAATAGCTGCGCTTAAATCAATCACTGGAACGGTTTGATTACGCAAGTAAGCAACCCCCTTCACATGCGGATGGCTGTGAGGTACGGCGCGCAACACAGGCACCTTAACCACTTCTTGCACCTTAAATACATTGATGGCAAAAAGCTGACGCCCGCGCAAACGAAACATCAACAATTCGAGGCGGTTTTCACCTACCAACCGAGTGCGCTGATCAATGGAATCCAGTAATTTAGACATTCAATAGCCACTTTGTAACGACTAAAAGTATATTTTTTGAGCGGGACACGCCCAAGCCTTAAATCAGTATAGGTCAGTTAAACCAGTACGCTAGATTTATAGCGTCGAAATCAGTGGCAATATTGGAGCCCCAACTTATATAGCACTTATATCCAACTACACTTCACCACCTTTCATTAGTAGGTAGCATTTCGCGCAGCAAACACATTAATGCCGAACACCTAACGCAGATTTATATAAGCATTTAAGAATGGGTGAATACAAGGATTGACGATTTGAGCACAGGAGAGAGAAAAATGGGGCGAGAAAAATAAATGAGACCTACATAAAAACGCTATTAATCACCAGCAAGCTCCGCAAAATAACGATCAACCTGCTCTGGTGTAAACGGCCAGTTCAATTCAGCAAAATCATCTCCAACACTCAAAACTGGAATACGCGTGCCGTAGTTTTCGATCATTTCATCGCTGGTTGAAATATCAATTTCCGCCAAACGAAATTGATATTTCAACAATAACGGCCACAAAATAACCTTTGCCTGCTCGCAGAGATGACAACCAAGAGTGGAATACAAATAAATTTTCACTGAATCAATTAACGTTTAAAAATAAACGCGGCAATAACCACGGCGGCCAAAATTGCCAATACGATTAACCCCCCCTTACCGGAGCTGCCAGATGCTGAGGGCTTCTCTTTTTTAACAAAGCTATGTTGCGTGGCGAACTTATCATTAGCCGAATTGGGCTTTACCGAAACTGGCTTAGCCGCAGGAGGTGTATTGGGCACAGGAATAGAACGAACGGTAGTTTTGGCCATTTCATCCGCAGGCCCCATAACCCCAAAGGTTAAGGCATCAAAACGCAATTCATCGCCGCGTTTTACACGTGCCTCCATTACTTGCTTACCGTTTAGGAAGGTTCCGTTAGCTGAACCTAAGTCTTTTACAAAAAGAGCTCCGTCAATAATCTGTAACTGTGCATGACGACGGGATAGGTGCGCAGCGGCAAGGCTTATGTCACAGTCCGCAGAGCGCCCTATTACGGTAGTATCTTTCAAAGGGAAAACGCGATTTGCCAAAGCGGTGTGATTAGCTTTAAGCGCCCAGCCAGACGTGGGCACAACACGCATTTGCGTTGCATTAGCAGCATCTGGCGAGCTCACTTTAGACTCCCGTTTAGGGTCTATTACGATCAATTCGATAGCACCCAAGGTGATTTCATCATCAACCTTTAGGGTACAAGCCCCGATGACATCAACCGTATTTACACGAACAGGCTTGAGGGACTGAAGGTTTTTAAGTGTAAGGGTTTCGTGGGTTACATGAACCTCAAAATGCTTGTCTGCCACATAGGGATCATCAACAACAAGATCATTGGTTGCGGAACGCCCAACACTAATCATGGGCTCCACCAACCACACTGAATTATACTTATTATTTTTGTAGCGAATCTTTAGCATAATAAAAACAACCTAAAGCAAAATATGTAAGCTGGATGATGCTATAGGTGCCCCCCCTTTTCAAGCACCGCACCTAGGCTTTTTATTAAACCAAGATAATAAAGCCCTATTTTCTTTAGGTATTTATAGCTACTTAAAAGAATCCGGACGAATTAGCCCACTTTTAGGGCAAATACAACCTAAAGCAGCCCCCGCCCAATGGGCTGTCATTGGTCAGGCGAATAAAGCCTTGTTGGGCTTTATTACAATGCATAAGTGCTACTTTATTGGCGAACATAAGACCCAAATGTGGCCGACCACTCGAAAAGTTAGCGCGAGTTTCTGCAAAGGTAGATGCATTGAGCATATCTTGGGGATAGCCGGGCCCATCGTCTTCAATGGTAATACAAAGCCCCTCGGCAGTTTGTTGAGCAGACAGGATTAACTTGTGCCTAGAGTAGCGGGCGCAATTCACCAAAATATTATTGATTACGCCCCCAACCAAATCACTATCGAAATAACCCGATAAAGACTCGTCGCACTGCAACACAAGCTCGAGCTGTCGGGCTTGGAGTAAACCGTGATTGCGAGCAACCTGCTCACTCAGCACATCCACCACCATGCACTCATCAATATCTGCTCGCACCTGATCGTGATCCAATCTATAAAGCGACAACAGTTGTATTAACTCACTATTAATACGCGCCGCCTCATACTCCAATACCGCATAAGATTTTGCGTGTTCATTATTTTGTGGTGGGTACTGCTGCATCACTTCAGCCAAGGTATTCAGTAGCATACCCAAGGAGTTTTTCATGTCGTGCACACTAGAGGCGAGGACAAACGAAAAATCAACTTCTTGAACATCTCGATTCATAATATGGCTACCTTTATTCACTGCTTTATTGCGCTGACGTTGCCGATGCTACAATTCCACGTGAAAGCTCTTCTAGCTGACGGAAACGTTGCAACTGCGTATGACTATCGGGAATAATTTTTCGAATATGATCCATCATTTGCTGAATTGCCGTCAGCAACGTTAATTTTTCTGGCTCTTGCTTAAAATTCCCCATCAGGGCTTGCACCAAATTCAGACGCAGACCAATATGCTGCGGGAAATCCTGCAGAGCACGGGTAAAACAATCCACTGCGCGACCAAAATCTTTAGCTTCATAAAACGCAATGCCATCTTTATTGATTTGCGCCACCAGTGCTTTATTTTTTGCACTGCAGGGCTCATCCAATAAACAATCTATTTTTTGCAGTTGATCTTCATCACCGTCATACTCGTTCAAAAGCTCGGCGATAATCTTATCACTCTCAGATCTATCGCCCAGTTCGCGCAAAGCTCGTACTAACTCAATACGAATATCTACAGTGGCAACCGAGGAATCCGCACCAATAATTTTTTGCGCACTCAGCAAAGCTTCTTCCGCCCGACGCGCCTCACCTGAAGCTACGCAGAGCTGCGATTCCAACAATAAAGCATTTATTTTTATGCTATTGGTTTTGCCAAACCGCAGAGGGATTTCAGCAACTACTTTCAACGCATCACGCAGCACAGTTGACGCCAAATTTTTATCCAATTTTGCTAATTGGATACCCGCATGCGCAAAACTTTCATGAAATTTTATATTGTCATGGCAGGAATTTTCGCCAATTTTAACCGCCTTACGATATGCATTGGCTGCCCCCAAAAGATCATTATTTTTAAATGAAACATCGCCTAATTCCTGCTGACGCAAAATAGACAAGGGCGAAATATCCACCGCGTTTTGTAACACTTGTTGCTGCCCCTGATAATCGCTACGTTCGGCCATGATATCGGCCAGCACATCATAGGCTTTTAAACACAAAGGATTAAATTGAATAATTTCTTCAAGCCACTGCTGCGCACTCAAGAAATCACCTTGCATTTTTTTTGTTTGCGCCATACCCAACATAGCCCAATCGAGCTGACGCACATCGAGTATATTTCGGTATAAAGCGTCAGCCTTTTCAAGGTCACCTATTTGCAACAACATGCGACCCAACATTTTTTGGCAAGAACTGGTGTAACGGTTGGCCGCTGCAATTTCTGCTTCACACAAACGAATAGCAGAATTCACATCCTTGGCTTTCATTGCCTTATAAATAGGTGCCAAAGCCATGCGCTGCTTAAACAAACGTTCAAGCCGCTGCCCAAGGATTTGACCAGTAATAGGTTTGGTGAGATACGCATCTGGCTCATAATCATAAGCCGCCATAATGATGCTTTTATTAGACTCTGCAGACACCAGCACAAATAAGCTATCGCTATTTAAATGAGGCTTATGGCGCAGCACCTCCAAGATTTGCTGACCCGTTTGACCTTTGCCTAAGTTTTGATCACACAAAATCACATCGTAAAGCTTAGAATTACAATAACGCAGTGCATCGTTGCTAGAAGCCACTGAATCCACCGTGCCAATACCAAACTCCTGCAGCATTTTTGACAGCGTGATACGAAAGCTTTCAAAATCATCGACAATCAAAGCGTGTAATGTTGCGTAGGGGTTCTCAGCCATAGATACAATCTCGCTTCGATAATGTGATTGTTGAGCGATATTTTTCCTAGGATCAACTCACAAATCAATTACTACAGAAGCTTAAGTGGAATAGACAAACATCTTGAGGATAGCTCAATTTTAACAATTAGCCGTTTTCAGGCCATTTAAAAGTGAGACGTTTTACTGCAGGGTTAATTAGAGAGCTGAATCTCATTGGGTCTATAGCGGCGGCGTGACTCAAAAATTGCATTGCCACCCATAAGTTTGGCGCTATGCTTGGCATCAGCCAAGAGGAGAGAAACATGATGATGGGTGGTGCAGGAAGTAAGATCAGGGAAAACACAGCCAATGGCCAAGGTTAAAGCACCAAACCGCTGACGACAGCCATTGCGATCATTACTCCAGTATTCCGTTTGTGCATGAGGCAATAACGCTAGGTAAGCTGCATTGAATTCGATAAAGACTTGTTCGCAGCGCTCGCGCCAGTTTTTGCTACGAAAAATCACAATAAAATCGTCACCACCTTCATGACCAATAAAATCTTTTTCAGCATCCAATTGACGACATAAAATAGTGCTTAAACGCAAAATAATTTCATCACCAAAGCTATATCCGAAGGCATCATTGAAAGGCTTAAAATGATTAATATCCACATAGGCAACCACAATTTCTTCATGCGCATGTAAAAGATGATCTATATGTTCGTATAAAGGTACATTACCCGGTAGCTGCGTAAGTGGATTACTGTGTTTGGCCGCACGTAATTTTTCTTCAGTAATACAGCGTAATAGATGACGAATTTTTCCAACACCGCAATACTGACTATTACGACTGACAATAAAATCTACACTGAGGTTTTGGTGCGGATCTTCAGTGATCAACTGCCCTACTTTCTTCAATTCGCAACTGCAATCCACCATTAACGACATAGGGCTAATAAATTCTGCAATCGATTTTTTAGCGTAAAGATCATGTGCAAAAGGGCGCGAAAATACGTTTAGGAGCTCAGCGCGACTCACCATCCCCAATGGGGTTTCGCCATCTACGACAGGCACACAAGTCAAACGTACATCTGCACGAAACATTTTTACGACTGATTCAGCGGTAACATTGGATGGAATTACATCCACTTTCACCATAATTTCTCCCACCGTACGACGGAAAATATCTTGGCTACCAAACCGTAGCTGTTGCGGAAAAGTATTCACATGCTCCGGAAACTCTACAATGGGAAAAGCTGCTGGGCGCGCCAAATAAAACCCTTGCACATTTTCAATCCCCATTGCGACCAAGGTATTTAATTCATCTGCAGTTTCAATTCCCTCTGCAATTACTTTGTTCCCCATACGATTAGCGATATCAAGCATTGCACGCACAAATTCGCGTTTCACCGGATCACTGTCAATACCACTGATAAAGTGACGATCAATTTTTACATAATCGGGACAAAGCTCGCTCCATACTCGTAAACCCGCATAGCCAGCCCCCAAATCATCCAACGCACTCGCAAAACCTTGCCGCTGAAAATGTTCCGATGCAGCACGCAACAAATCAAATTGATCAAGCGGTTGACTCTCTGTCAATTCAAACACCACGCGCTCTGGGCTCAAGCCAACCCGCTGTAAGATTTCACGGGTAACACCATCACGATATTGGTTATCGGTAAAACTCAGCGGGGTCATATTTAAGAACAATTTACCACTAAGATTTAGCGCTACAAATTTTTCGCAGGATGCAGCGCGGCAAGCAAACTCTAAAGAAGCTAACTGCTTGGTGGTTCGAGCGGTAGAAAATAATTGATCAGGTGTGTGCAGTGGGCTATTTTCAGGGCCGCGAATCAGAGCCTCGTAACCCAAAATACGACGGCTATCCAGCGCGATAATTGGCTGAAATACGGGAGTAAGCAAACAGAATTCAATAATTCGTTGCAATTCCGCTTGCATATCTAGTTCCGAATAAGTGCTTACCGCTTGTGGAATGCTTAGACTAGAGATATTCATAAACCCTATAGTCCGATGTACTTATGACATTTCTATGACCCCGACAAAAATTACCTATTTATTTTCTAAGTTTGTCGCATCAATAGTCAAAGGGTACAATATCCTGCCAGCCACTTCTCTGACCCACTTTATTAGTCTCAAAACATGCCAAATCACACTACCGATAGTCTTTACGCCAACCCGCTACAACACGTCGATGCCTTTGCTTTTGACGAAGCGGTTGTAAATGTCTTCCCCGACATGATTAAGCGCTCGGTGCCGGGCTACGCAACTATTATCAATATGATAGGCAATTTGGCAGAACGCTATGCGCAACCCGACAGCTTTTGTTATGACCTAGGTTGCTCACTCGGCGCGGCCACACTCGCCATGCGCCACCGAATTCAAGCGGTTAATTGCAGCATTATTGGTGTCGATAACTCAGCCGCGATGATTGCACGCTGCCAGCAAGTTATAGCAGCGGACAGCGCTGAAATAGACGTCGATTTACAATGTGCTGACTTGTGCGAGTTTCCAATTAACAATGCATCCGTTGCAGTACTTAACTTCACACTACAGTTTATCCCCCTAGAAAAACGCGCTGCAATTTTGCGCAAGATTCACGATGGTTTAAAAACCAATGGCGTCTTAATTTTATCGGAGAAACTCGCGTTCGATGATGAACAGCATCAAGCACTGATGATTGAATTGCACCATAACTTTAAACGCGCTAATGGTTACAGCGATTTAGAAATCGCGCAAAAACGCAGCGCTATTGAAAATGTACTTATTCCTGAAACCCTTGCCACGCATCGCCAACGTTTAAAAGACGCAGGCTTTAGCAGCGTGGATGTTTGGTTTCAATGTTTTAACTTTGCATCGATAATTGCCATCAAATGATTAATGACTCCGATTTATTCGCCTATACCGATTTACTTGAGTACTTGCCCGAAAGCCCTCTCGCTGCTTGGTCAGAAAAACTTCCACAACAAATTGCAGATGGATTGTGCACAAAACGCTACGGCGATTTACCGGCATGGCAAGCGGCAATGGCAAAAATGCCATTGATTAAGAACAGCCAATATAACTTTGCCGATAAAGTTGAGATTGGCGCACCCGAGGATTGCGACGAGGAAACCCGCGAACAATTACAACAAAGCTTGGAGGCACTGATTCCTTGGCGTAAAGGCCCCTATTGGATTCTCGGTATTCACATAGATACAGAATGGCGCTCAGACTGGAAA